>FWWM01000258.1_pt1 | contig 179596 bp, 156 predicted proteins | sample 2228351 | NCBI WGS metagenome assembly FWWM01 (sample SAMEA103939774, study PRJEB20133) | metagenome | reverse complement strand
GGAGGGGGGCGTTCCATATCTGGGGCGAGTTTGTCACCCTGAGCGCAGCGAAGGGTCTCTGAGGTGCGAACTAGAGATTCTTCGCTTCCCCTTCCCCTTCGCTGCTCCTTCGCTACGCTCAGGATGACATTGCTCAGGGCTTTGGCTCAGAATGACAGTCTGAAGGCGGCTGCCCCCAATGTGGAATGCACCCGTTGGAGGGGGCAACGCCTTCCCTGGCAAGGGAAGGGGACGAGGGTCAGGCCCCCCCCGCTGGATGGGGAAGGGTTGGGGAGGGAAGCTCCGTCTTGCCCCTTGATAAACCCTGCCCGTCTGTGTTACAATAGCCACTGACCCATGCCCGCGCAGGCAGGGCCACAGCCTGGGGGGTGCGAGCGGCTCGGCGCCTGAGACAGCCGAAGCGCATCAGGCGTGACTCCGGTTCAACTCCGGACACCTCCACTCCGGCATGAACAAGGAGGGGCTGGAAGGGATTCCAGCCCCTCTCTCTGCCTGCTTGCAGAACCGCAGCGGCCTGCCTGAATCCTAAGCCCGCCGCCGGCTCAGCCCCAGGACCAGCCCCATCAGCCCAACCCCGGTCAGGAGCGCCGCCCACATCACCGGCTCAACCCATGATCGGGCCGACCCACCCGACGAGGCGCTAAAGTCGGCCAGCTTCACTGAGGTGGGTGCCAAGGTCAGTGTACGATACTCGGTTGAGGTCGTGTTATTGGCCCCACCAATATCATAGCCGCCGAAGACCCACATCCCTGGGGTGCCCGTCCCCTGGGCAAAGGGGATCAACGCCCCAGCGTGGTTACGCCGTGCCTCGTTCAAAGACTCCCACGACTGCCAGGTGTTGGTGGCGACATCGTAGATGAAGGAGTCGGACACAGTACCGGGCCACTGCCCACAGCCCGCCAGCACGATCTTGCCCCCCATGCCGGTGAAGGGCGAGTTGGTGTTGAAGCCGAAGGCGCGGGATTCATCGCAGCCCTCAATGCCTGACGAGGGCAGCGGCAGGTCGGCCACGCCAGCATCATCCCAGCCCGCCGCGATGTTGGCCGTGTTCAGCCGCTCCACAATGGACACGGGGATCAGCGAGGCCCCATCAAATGTATCCCCGCCGATGGCATAGATGTAGCCATCCACGACCGCCGTGGTGATGTAGGCCCGCGCCAGAGTCAGCGGCACATTCAGGTTGGTCCAGCGGCTGCCCGCCGGGGCCTCCGGGTTGAACATCCAGGTCTCATCGCTGACATAAGGGGGAGCTGTGGCCTGGAGACCGCCGAACACATAGGCCCTGTTGTTGTACACCGCGACGTAAGGCACCACCGGGACGCCGCCCGCCTGGAGAGGCATGGGATCGGTGGCGGTCAGGTCGGCTACGGTGTTCGTCGCCGGATAATAGACCTGGGTCGTGTTGATCGTACCGCCAGCAGAGGGCCGCCCGCCAAAGATGTACATGCCCCACTGGCTGCCGTCCCACAAGAGGGCAATGTCGTAGTTGGTCACCGGGACCGGCATGTCCACACCGGTGTCCGCATACGTCCCGGTGTTGGAATCAAAATAGTACACATCCCCATAGGTGACGCCGCCTTCCCGTCCGCCCAGGAAGTAGACCCGGCCATTGGGGGGATAGTACTCGCCGTCAAAGCGCGACCAGCCGCCGCCCGTGCTGGGGAAGGTCGTGGGGGGGCCAAACGACCAGGCTGTGGGCACAGTAGGGGCATCGCCGTTAGCGCTGACGACCCCGGCAGGGGCTGCCAGGAGCGCGGCCAGCAACACCAGGCTGGCTCCAATAGAGAAAAATCGCCCAGACATGGATCATCCTCCTCTCGTGATAAGGTGGGGATCACTGGCTAAGCCCGCGATCGCTCGCGCTAGCCTGAGTTTAAGTATAGGCGCATTCTTTGAGAATGTCAAACGCGACAGAGAAGGGGGGGGTGCATTCCATATCTGGGGCGAGTTTGTCACCCTGAGCGCAGCGAAGGGTCTCCGAGGTGCGAACTAGAGATTCTTCGCTTCCCCTTCCCCTTCGCTACGCTCAGGGTCAGGGCTTCGGCTCAGGGTCAGGGCTGGGGCTCAGAATGACAGTCTGAAGGCGGCTGCCCCCAATGTGGAATGCACCTGAGAAGGGGCGGCCCTGCATTGACGTCGCCCCTGCACATCCACGCCGGTGGACGGGCGCGATCAATCCAGGCTGGGCGCAATAAATTGCGCCCCTACAGCGCTTGCCGTAGGGCTTGACAAGCACGCCATGAGATTCTAGAATTCAGTTGAGTTTGATGGGTTCGCGCGATTATCGCGGGGTCTGAAACCTATGGAGTACAAAGACTATTACAAGATTCTGGGCGTGGACAGGAATGCCACAGAGAAAGACATTAAGAAGGCATACCGTCGGCTGGCCCGCCAATATCACCCCGACATGAATCCCAACGACCCACAGGCCGAGGAGCGCTTTAAAGAGATCAACGAAGCCTATGAGGTGTTGAGCGATCCGGAGAAGCGGGCCAAGTACGACCGGCTGGGCGCCTCCTGGCAGCAGTGGCAGCAGGCCGGGCGCGACCCCCGCGACTTTGACTGGAGCCAGTGGGCCGCAGGCTTTGGCGGGTCCGGTGGCCCCCAGATTCGCTACGAGTTCTATGGCTCACCCTTTGGCGAGGAAGAGTGGGGCGGTTTCTCCGACCTGTTCAACTTTCTCTTCGGCGGTGGCATGCCCAGGAGCGGCACAACGACCCGTCGGCGTGCTGGCTCAACGGTCAGCGCCCGAGGCCAGGACCTTGAGCAGCCGGTGGACATCACCCTGGAGGAGGCCTTCCGGGGCACCACCCGCATCCTGGAAAAGGATGGCCGCCGGTTAGAGGTTAAAATCCCGCCCGGTGTGCACACAGGCTCGCGCGTGCGCATTAAGGGCGAGGGGGCGCCGGGGGTCATGGGCGCCGCCGGTGACCTCTATCTGCGCATCAACGTGCTGCCGCATGAACGCTTTCGTGTGGAAGGCGCCGACCTGCACACCGAGGTGCCGGTTGATGTTTATACGGCTATCCTAGGCGGCGAGGTCCAGGTGCCCACGCTGAATGGGAACGTCCTGCTGCGCATCCCGCCAGAGACGCAGGGCGGGCAGGTCTTCCGGCTGCGCGGGAAAGGCATGCCCAGGCTGGGCCAGCCCAGCCAGCGCGGTGACCTGCTGGTCAAAGTCCAGATTCAGATCCCGCGCAACCTCACACCGCGTGAGCGCGAGCTGTTCCAGGAGCTGGCGCGGCTGCGTAAGCGATAGACCATAGGCGGCAGGCCCATCATCCATCGTCACTTTGCAGACATAAGGATAGGGTTGGGATGAGGAAGTTCGTCTGGCTGGTATCGCTGTTTGTGCTGTTGGGTCTGGCCTGTAACACCTTTGCACCGCTGGCGCGTTCGCCAGCGGCGACCTCCGCGCTGCCTGCAACCCCCGTAGCCACAGCCCCGCCGGAGGGTGTGCCCACACTGGCAGCGCCGGGTATTGAGGGCAGCCTGGATCAGGAAGAGCGGCTGCTCATCAGCATTTATGAGCGGGTCAGCCCGGCGGTTGTGTACATTGAAACCGATCAGGGCAGCGGATCGGGTTTCGTCTTTGATAAAGAGGGTCACATTGTGACCAACAATCATGTCATCGCCGGTGCTGAGCGCATTGAGGTGGTGTTCACCAACAGGCGTCGCGTGGAGGCCGAGGTCGTGGGGCGTGATGAGGATGCCGACATCGCTGTCTTGAAAGTGGACGTGCCAGCGGAGGAGCTGGTTGTGGTAGAGTTGGGCGACTCCAGCACGGTCAGGGTCGGCCAGCGCGTGATCGCTATCGGCAACCCCTTCGGCCTGCGCAGCACGATGACTGTGGGCATTGTCAGCGGCATCGGGCGCACGCTCCGTTCTGAGCGCGTCGTGCCGGGCATCGGCGGCAGCTTCTCCAACCCCAATGTGATCCAGACGGACGCGGCCATTAATCCGGGGAACTCCGGCGGGCCGCTCCTGGATTCCAGTGGGCGGGTGATCGGCATCAACAGCGCGATTCGCTCGGAGACGCCGGGGGGTAATGGCCAGTTTGTCAACACCGGCATCGGTTTCGCTGTCCCCATCAACACCGTGAAGCGCATTATTCCGGCGCTGATTAAAGAGGGGAAGTACACCTATCCCTGGCTGGGCATCTCCGCGAGCGATGATCTGGACCTGGAGACGCAGCGCACGCTGGGGCTGCCTCAGACGACAGGCGTCTATGTGACCGCCGTGACGCCGGGCAGCCCGGCGGACAAGGCAGGCATTCGGGGCGGGACGCGCGATGTAGGCCTGGGGAACCTGCGGGCCGGCGGCGATCTGATCATTGGGATTGACGGGAGAGAGGTGCGCGACTTTGCCGACCTGATCAGCTATCTGGTCAGCGAAACCCAGGTCGGCCAGACCGTGACGCTTAAAATCATCCGCGATGGCCAGACGCTTGACATCCCGGTGACCCTGGGAACGAGGCCATAGATGTACCGCAGCATAAACGGTGCAACCAACCGGGCTGAAGCCCGGTACTGGGTGTGTGTCGGTACTGGTTGAGGATGCCCCACATGGTGCGTCGGCTGATCCCACTGGCTGTATTGGTGCTCCTGGCGCTGTCCTGTAGCGCGGTGAGCACAATAGGCGTAGGCAGTTCGCCCACGGCGACCCCCGTGGTGGTTGTAGCTACGCCTACGCCTTTGCCGCCGGGAACCGGGCTTCAGCCCGGTACGGGGTTTGAGGCGGCGGATGTGGAGGAGCAGATCGTCATCAACGTGTATGAGCGCGTCAGCCCCTCGGTGGTTCACATCACCAGCCGCACCCAGGTGTTTGATTTCTTCCGAGGCCCGGTGCCGCGTGAGGGCACCGGCTCTGGCTTCGTCCTGGATAGGGAGGGCCGGATCGTGACCAACTACCACGTGATCGCCGAGGCGGAGGAGGTGGAGGTCGTCCTGGCTGACGGCACAGCGGCCCCAGCCCGCGTCATCGGCGCCGATGCCTACTACGACCTGGCGGTATTGCAGATTGATGTTGACCCCAGCCACCTGTATCCCGTAGAATTGGGCAGTTCATCCGATCTGCGCGTGGGCCAGCGCGTGATCGCTATCGGCAACCCCTTTGGCCTGGACCGCACATTGACGACGGGGGTGATCAGCGCGCTGGGGCGGACGATTGAGCGGGAGAGCGGGCCAGCGCTAGGCGAAGCCATCCAGACCGATGCGGCCATCAACCCCGGCAACTCCGGCGGGCCACTGCTGGATTCGCGCGGGCGCGTCATTGGCATCAATACCGCCATCCAGTCGCCTACCGGCGCTTCTGTGGGCATTGGCTTTGCCGTGCCGGTGGACATCATCAAGCGGGTGGTGCCTGAACTCATCGCACACGGGCGCTATCCCCATCCCATGTTGGGCTTTGAGGCCTACGAGTTAACCTATGAAGTGCGCCCCAGCCCCAACGGGCCACAAAAGGGGCTATGGGTGGTGCGGGTGATCCCCGGCGGCCCGGCAGATCGGGCCGGGCTTCAGGCAGCGGAGATCCGCCGTGATGCGCGGGGGCGGCCGGTGATCGTCGGCGGTGACATCGTGATCGCTATAGACGGGCGTCCAGTCGCGACGCGGGACGACCTGACGATCTATCTGGAGTCGCATAAGCGCGTCGGCGATCAAGTCCAACTGACGGTGGTGCGCGGCGGTGAGACATTGACCCTGACGGCCACCCTGGCCGAACGGAGATGAACAGGAGAGAGGAGGCAGTCATGTTGGATGAGAAGGAACTTCAGGAATTGATCGGTTTTGAGGGAGGTGGGCGGCCTGTATTGAGCGTGTATTTGAACGTGGATCCCACCTGGCACACGACCGACGGTTACAAGTTACGCCTGCGCCACCTGCTGGAAGAGGTGGCAGAGGACGTGGAGCCGGCGGACCTGGCTGCCGTGGAGCATTATATTGAGCGCGAGTATGATTGGTCGGGGAAGTCGGTGGCGATGTTTTCGTGTGCCGGCGCCGGGCTGTGGCGAGCCTATTCGCTGCCCGTGCAGATACGCAGCCTGGCGCGGGTGGGGGAGAAACCCTATGTCAAGCCGTTGGCGAACGTCATGGACCGCTATGGCCGTTTCGTGGTGGCAGTGGTGGACCGGCAGGGGGCGAAGCTGTATCTGTTCCATTTGGGAGAGCTGGTTGAGACGGCGGGGACGGTGGGGGAAGAGGTGCGCCGGGTGAAGGGAGGCGGGGGGACAACCGCGCCGACGGGCAGCGGCAGCCGGGGTCGCACGGGCGACGGGGGCCATCTGGCCGCCTATATGGAGCAGGTGGCCTGGCGCAACCTGCGAGAGGCGGCTGAGCTGACGGTGCGCTTTTGCCAAGCGCATAAGGTGGAGCGGCTGATCCTGGGAGGGACAGAGGAAACGGTGGCGCAGTTCCGGGGGCTTCTGCCCAAAGCGCTTCAGGAGCGCGTGGTGGGGAGTACCCCCCTGAGCATGAATGCCTCGGAGAAGGAGGTTCTCTCGCGTGCGATTGAGATCATCAGCGAATATGACCATAAGCGCGAGATGGAGTTGGTGGATAAGATTATCACTGCGGCGGCGAAGGGGAGCAACGGCGTCGTCCGCTTGGATGACACCTTGGGGGCATTGCACGAGGGGCGCATCCAGACGCTGGTGGTGAGCGACGGCTATCGCGCCCCCGGTTACCAGTGCCAGGGCTGCGGCTACATCACGGCGCAGAAGTTAGACACGTGTCCTTTCTGCGGCGGGGCGGTGCGCGAGATCGCGGATGTGGTGGAGATGGCCATTGAGCAGGTGATGGCGTGGGGGGGGACGGTGGAGGTGGTGCACGACGTGCCCGCCCTGGACAGGGCCGGGCATATCGGGGCGCTGCTGCGGTATTAGTCCTCTGCCTGTAGGCTTGAAAAGACCTGCCCTCTGGCAGGTCTTTTTCTTTAAGCCAGCCTGCTCTCACCAGCTATCTAATCTTTAAGGTGTGGCCCATTCCACCCCCCGACCTCCAGCCTGCCCCATGCTATAATGCTGATGGGATGTACTGACGCCCCACCGTAAACGGTGGGGTACTGGTGCTGACTACACCGTAAACGGTGTAGCTTGACCACTGACTACTGAAAGCTGATAGCTGAGTGCTGAAAGCTGATTATGTCCTTCGTTCACCTTCACGTCCACAGCGAATACAGCCTGCTAGACGGCTTGAGCCGCATCACGCCCCTGGTGGAGCGGGCGGCGGAATTGGGGCAGCCGGCGCTGGCCCTCACCGACCACGGCGTCCTCTACGGCGCGATTGAGTTCTACCAGGCCGCACAGAAAGCCGGCATCAAACCCATCATCGGTATGGAGGCTTATCTGGCGCCGCGCTCGCGCTTTGAGCGCGAAGCGGACCGCGACCGGGGCACGCGCCATATCACCCTGCTGGCGATGGACGCCACCGGCTACCGCAACCTGATGAAACTGGCCAGCATCGCCCAACTGGAGGGCTTCTATTACAGACCGCGCATTGATAAAGAGGTCCTGGCCCAATATGCCGGGGGCCTCATCGCCACCTCCGGCTGCCCCAGCGGTGAGATTCCCCGCCTGCTCCAGGAGGGCCAGAGTGACCAGGCGCGTAAAGCGGCAGCCTGGTATCGCGATGTCTTCCCCGGCCGCTTCTACATTGAACTGCAAGAGCATGGCCTCCCCGAACTGGCCGACCTCAACCGCCAGCTCGTGGCCCTGGCGCGGGAGCTGTCCCTGCCGCTGGTGGCCACCAACGATGTGCACTATGTCAACCGCGAGGATGCCGAGCCGCAGGATATCCTCATCTGCATCCAGACCGGCGCGGTCGTCTCTGACCCCAACCGGATGCGCATGAACAACGACAGCTATTACCTCAAGAGCGCCGAGGAGATGGCCGCGCTGTTTGGGGAGCTGCCGGAAGCCCTGGAGAACACGCTGCGCATCGCCGAGATGTGCCACCTGGAGATTGAGTTCGGGCGCTATCACCTGCCGCCCTTTGACGTGCCCGAAGGCCATACGCCAGAGACCTATCTGCGCGCTTTGTGCGAACAGGGCCTGCAGGAGCGCTATAATCCGGTGACGGCAGAGGCGCGGGCGCGACTGGACTATGAACTCAGCGTCATCCACCAGATGGGCTTTGATACCTACTTCCTGATCGTGTGGGACCTGACGCGCTTTGCCCGCAGCCAGGGCATCTGGTGGAACGTGCGCGGCTCGGCGGCGGGCAGCATCGTGGCCTATACCTTGGGGCTGACCAACCTGGACCCGCTCAAGCATAAGCTCATCTTTGAGCGCTTCTTGAACCCCGGTCGCGTGACCATGCCCGATATTGACCTGGACTTCCCCGACGATCAGCGCGACCAGCTTATCCGCTATGCGATTGAAAAATACGGCCAGGACCGTGTGGCTCAGATCATCACCTTTGGGACGCTGGGCGCCCGCGCCGCTATCCGCGATGTGGCCCGCGTCCTGGACCTGCCCCTGCCCGAAGCCGACCGCCTGGCGAAGATGATCCCGGCCATCCCCGGCAAGCCGGTGAGCATCGCTGAGGCGCTGGAATCCATCAGTGAACTTAAGCAGGCCTATGAGAGCGAGGACTACATCCGGCGGCTGCTGGACATGGCCCAGAAGCTGGAGGGCGTGGCCCGCCACGCCAGCACCCATGCCGCTGGCGTGGTCATCGCCGACCGCCCCCTGGTGGAATATGTCCCCCTGCATCGCCCCACCAAGCCCAGTACCGGGCTGCCCAGTACCGGGCTTCAGCCCGGTTCAGGAGACATCGGCGTGGTCACCCAATACTCCATGGAGAGTGTGGAGGCCATCGGCCTGCTCAAAGTGGATTTCCTGGGCCTGTCCACGCTCACGGTGGTGCGCAAAGCCTGCGATCTGATCCGGGAGCGGCACGGCATCGCCTATAACCTGAGCAACATTCCGGTGGATGACCCGGCGCTGTATGAGCTTCTGTCCAGCGGGAACGTCCTGGGCGTCTTCCAGGTGGAAGGTGCGGGTATGCGCCGTGTGCTCATGGAGATGCGCCCCACCCAGTTTGAGCACGTTGTGGCGGTGATCTCGCTGTATCGCCCCGGTCCGCTGGAATACATCCCCACCTATATCCGCCGGATGCACGGCGAGGAGCCGGTCACCTACCGCCATCCCAAGCTGGAGCCGATCCTCAGCGATACCTACGGCATCTGCATCTACCAGGAGCAGATTATCCAGATCGCCAGCCAACTGGCGGGCTACTCGCCCGGTGAAGCGGATACCATCCGTAAGGCGGTGGGCAAGAAGATCAAGGAGCAACTGCTCAAGCACCGCGAGAAGTTCGTTAACGGCGCGGTGGAGCACAGCGGCATCCCCCGCGAGGTCGCCGAGGCCATCTTTGACGACATTGAGTATTTCGCCCGCTACGGCTTCAACCGCGCCCATGCCGCCGACTACGCTGTTCTGACCTGCCAGACAGCCTTCCTTAAGGCGCACTATCCGCTGGAGTATATGACGGCGTTGCTCAATGTGGAGCGCAACAACACGGACAAGCTCGGCCTGCTCGTGGTGGAGTGCCGCCGGATGGGTATTGAGGTCCTGCCGCCCGACGTCAACGCCAGCCAACTGGAGTTCACCATTGAAGGCGAGGCCATCCGCTTTGGCCTGGGGGCAATCAAGAACGTGGGCGAAGGGCCGGTGCAGACGATTCTGGCGGCGCGGGCCGAGGGTGGGCCGTTCCGCGACCTGGGGGATTTCTGTCGCCGGGTGGACCTGCGCCAGGTGAACCGGCGCGCCCTGGAGAGCCTGATCAAGGTCGGCGCCCTGCGCCCCTTCGACCACCGCGCCCGGCTTCTGGCGGCCCTGGACCGCCTGATCCATGCGAGCGCCAGCGCCCATCGCGCCCGCGAGGTCGGCCAGATGAGCCTGTTTGACAGCGAGCAGGGGGATGATTCCTCCCTGGCGGGTGCGCTCCTGGCAGACCTGCCTGCGCAGGACGAGGTGCCGCGCCGCGAGATACTGGCCTGGGAGAAGGAGCTGGTCGGCGCGTACATCTCCGAGCATCCCCTGGAGCGCCCCATGCGCGAGCTCCAGCACGTCGTGACACACTACACCAGCGACCTGAGCGAGGAATTGGACGGCCAGATGGTGACACTGGCCGGGCTGGTCGCCTGGGTGCGCCGCCACGCCACAAAGAAGGGCGAGGCCATGGCCTTCGTGGGCCTGGAAGACCTGCAGGGCACGACCGAGTTGGTCGTCTTTCCGCGCCTGTGGGCCGCTCGCCAGGCCCTGCTGGAGGAGGGCAAGGTCATCATCGTGCGCGGCAGGGTGGATGCGAAAGGGCGCGAAGCCAAGATCATCGCCGAATCGTTAGAGGATAAGGTCACCATTCACGATGCGGCGCTGGAACAGCCGCAAAGGGGCAGAGAAGCGCCTCCCCCACCTCCGGTGGAGGAGGGCTGGGAGAGTGGGGATACTGCTCTCATGCAGCCGCCCGTCGGGTCGGCCAAGGGCGGCAATGGCGCGGCGGGGCAGACGCCCCTCCCCCGGCTGGTGAGCGTGACGATCCCGCGCAGCGGCGACCCAGAGCGTGACCGCGAACGCCTGGCGCGCGTCTATGAGATCCTGATCAGCTTCCAGGGGGATGACCAGTTCCAATTGATCCTCACAGGGGATGGCCGCACGGTGGCCCTGGCTTTCCCCAACAACACCACCTGCGCCTGCGAGGCCCTGGAGCAGCAGCTTCATGCCGAGTTGGGGCCGGGGAAGGTGCAGATTCTGGAGCCACAACCCGGAAGAGAAACCTGACCCTCTGTCCCGGGGTGCATTTCAATTTGGGGCAGGCGCTGGCGACTGTAGGGACGACGCCAATGCAGGGCCGCCCCCTCCGCCTGGTGGGCCTATTTCAGGAGCCAGTACCCCACCGTAAACGGTGCGGTGTCCAAGCCGCAGCCTTTAGGCTGCGGTACACCACCCTTTACGCCGCCCCCTCCGCCTGGTGGCCTATTTGTGAAAGATAGAGCTGTATATTATAATCCAATCCACACACTCTTGAAGCTCTAGGGAGGCCCTGAATGGCTGAAGCCCCTGACCCTATGTCCAGCCATGATGTGCGCGGCGGGCCGGCGTTTTCCCCTCCGTTTTGGGCTGTGTTGTTGCTCACCGCGCTCGCTGGCGGCATCCTCGGCCTGGGCAGCTACACCTTTGTTTACGCCAGAGGATTCTCTTATTTTTCCGATGACCCGGCGGCCTGCGTCAACTGCCATATCATGCGCGAGGTCTACGACGGCTGGAATAGCAGCAGCCACAAGGCGGTAGCCGTATGCAACGACTGTCACACACCGCACACGCTCCCGGCGAAGCTGGCTACCAAGGCGATCAATGGCCTCAATCATGCCACCGCCTTTACCACCGGCAACTTCCCGGAGCCAATCTTTATCACGCAGCGAAACCAGGACATCGCCCAGGAGAACTGCCTGTATTGTCACGGCGACCTGGTCTCCATGATCAGCCACCAGGATAGCGCCACGCCGACCGACTGCCTGCGCTGCCATCGCACGGTCGGACACGGGCGTTGATCCTCTTCCCAGAGAAAGAAAATCAGGGGAATTGAAGGAGGAAAATGATGACATCATCTCTCTGGACCCGGCGCAACCTTGTCTTGCTGGCCCTCGCCTTCATTGTAGGGGCGGGCCTGATGCTGAGCCTTGCCGCGCTCCTGGTGAACATCCAACAGCGCCAGGAGGAGGCCGCCCAATACCCCCTCAAAGTCGTGGACATCGCAGAGAATGAACTTGACCCCGCTATCTGGGGGCGTAATTTCCCCCGCGAATACGATCGGTTCATACTGACCGCCAACGATACCATCTCCACAACCTACGGCGGTTCCATCCCTTATAGCAAGCTGGAGCGCTACCCTGTGCTCAAGCGCCTGTGGGCTGGCTATGCTTTTAGTGTAGACTATAACGAGGAACGCGGTCACTTTTACGCCCAGATTGACCAGAAGCAGACCAAGCGCCAGGAGGTGGTCAAACAGCCGGGCGCCTGCGCCAACTGCCATGCGGCGGAAGCCCCCTTGCTGATCGCCGAATTGGGCTGGGAGACGTTCAACAGCACCCCCTATAAGGAGCTGGAGGGCCGGCTCCATCTGGGGACCTCTTGCCATGACTGCCACGATCCCAAGACCATGAACCTGCGCATTACCCGGCCCGCGTTCATCAACGCGATGCAGGCACGCGGCATTGACGTGACCCAGGCCACGCGCCAGGAGATGCGCACCTATGTCTGTGCGCAGTGCCACGTGGAATACTACTTCCTGGGCGACAAGAAAATCCTGACCTTCCCCTGGAGCCAGGGATACACCATTGAGGACATTCAGGCCCATTACGATAAATACGGCTTCAAGGACTGGACACACCAAGAGACCGGGGCGCCGATGCTGAAGATGCAGCACCCGGAATTTGAGATGTTCACCACGAGCATCCATTACCGTTCGGGCGTCTCCTGCGCGGACTGCCATATGCCTTATATCCGCGAGGGCGCGGTCAAAATCTCCGACCACTGGCTGCGTAGCCCCCTGCTCGACATCAACAAGGCCTGCCAGACCTGCCACCGCCAGACCGAGCAGGAGCTGATTGACCGCGTTGCCCTGATCCAGGACCGCACTGCCGAACTCTTACGCCGCGCCGAAGCGGCCCTGGTGGCCGCCATTGATGCCATTGTGGCCGCGCAGCAGGCCGGGGCCAGCGACGCTGACCTGGCCAGAGCGCGCCAGTTGCACCGCGAGGCCTCCATGCGCTGGGACTTCGTCTTCTCGGAGAACAGCACCGGCTTCCACAGCCCACAGGAAGCCGCCCGCATCCTGGCGACCGCGATTGACCTGGCCCGCCAGGCTCAGCTTGAGGCGGAGCGGGTGACGCCCAAAACACTCGGCAGTAGCCAGTAGCACAAGCTACAGCGTTTACGCTGTAGTCGTCAGACTCAGTAGATCACAGGTTTGTCATGCTGAGCCTGGCGAAGCATCTCTTATGAAGCTCACAAGCGACTCTTCGCTCAGAGTGACGCTTCTGCGATCTACTGAGACTGTCTAGCCGTTGACAATGCACCGACTTTAGCATCGGTCACCCCCTCCCAACCAGGCTGAAGCCTGGTACTGGGTGGGGGAGGGTTGGGGTGGGGGAAAACGCTCCTCTGAGTTCCTATGAGTTCTCACGAGTTCGCTGAGCGGCTCCTGGGCTGGTACACGACGCAACCCCGCGACCTGCCCTGGCGGCGCAGCCGCGACCCCTATGCCATCTGGGTCGCCGAGGTCATGCTGCAACAGACGCCGGTTGAGACCGTCATTCCCTACTATGAGCGCTTTCTGGCGCGCTTCCCCACAGTAGAGGCCCTGGCCGCCGCCCCCCTGGACGATGTGCTCAGGCTGTGGGCCGGGCTGGGCTATTACGCCCGCGCCCGCCACCTGCACGCCGCCGCCCGCCGCATCGTCGCTGAGTACGGCGGCCAGATGCCCGACAACCTGGGGGCGCTGCTCCGCCTGCCCGGCATCGGCCGCTACACCGCCGGCGCCATCCTGAGCATCGCCTTCAACCAGGACGCCCCCGTGCTGGATGGCAATGTGCGCCGCGTGCTCTGTCGCGTCTTCCATATTATAGAGGACCCGCGCCAGGCGGCGGTTGAGCGTCGCTTGTGGGAATTGGCCGCGCAACTCGTGCCGCCTGGACGGGCGGGCGATTACAACCAGGCGCTCATGGACCTGGGCGCGACGGTGTGCACACCGCGCGCCCCGCGCTGTCCCCTCTGCCCGCTGATGGCGTTGTGTGAGGCCCAGAAGCAGGGCGACCAGGAGAGCCTGCCGACTAAAGCACCGCGCCGAGAACTACCCCACTATGATGTGACAGCGGGGGTCATCTGGCGGGATGGCCGCGTGCTCCTGGCGCAGCGGCGGCCCGAGGGCCTGCTCGGCGGGCTATGGGAGTTCCCCGGCGGTAAACAGGAAGCGGGTGAGACGCTGGAGGACTGCCTGCGGCGCGAACTCGGCGAGGAGTTGGGCATTGAGATTGAGGTCGGCCCCCCGCTCATGACACTGGCGCACGCCTACAGCCACTTCCGCATCACGCTGCACGTCTTCACCTGCCGCCATCTAAGCGGCGAGCCTCAGGCCCTCGGCTGCGCTGCCTGGCGCTGGGTCACCCCCGACGAGCTGGCAGGTTATGCGATGGCCGCGACCGACCGGCGGATCGCGCAACGGGTGGCGACATTATCCGCGTCTCCAGCTTCCTCCCTCTCTGGATAGGTGAAGGATAGGAAGAGGCTTGATTATGGCGGTGGGGCACTGATGGTCAGCGAGACCGTGCATTGCTCAAAGTTGCCGTCCACCTTAACGACCACCAGCCGGAACAGGTAGGGGCCGGAGGCAAATGGGGTGGCGTTCCACGAGCCAAGGAAGCCGCTCGCCGGGCTGGGATAGGTGGAGAGGGTTACCCAGGCGCCGCCCGTGCCTTCCCCCTGCAACTCAAACTTGTAGAAGCTGAAATTCTCCAACTCCGCCCGCCCATACACCTCCACCACGCCGCTGACCTCAGCGCCGTTGCCCGGCGACGTCAGGCTGACCAACGGGTTGGGGCAGGTGGGCGGGACCCCGGCGGAGGGAGGCTTTGTCGGCGTCGCCGTGGGTGTCTCTGTCACTGCAGGTGTAGCGGTGGGCAAAGGCGTGGGGCTATAGGCTGGCGTGGGGATAGGTGTGGCCGTCGCGGTGGGCGTCGGCGGGCGGGTCGGAAGCGGCGGCTCCGTGATGAACACGCCCTGGGGGGTGGGAGAGGCCTGCGCCACCGGCAGCGGCGGCAGCTCAGGGACCACCCAGCGATTTACGGCATATACGCCCACGCCCAGGCCGATAAACAGCACCGTCACCAGCAACATACGGCGCTTTTCGCCCAGCGCACTCTCGCGCTCCAGGCCGAACAGCGCCTCCTGCGCCCGCCGCCGCGCCTGCAGATAGGCACGACCGTAGATGATCAGCCCGACCAGGCTGATCAGGTAGAGCCAGGTTGCGTAGCGTGCCACGAACTGGAGAATGAAGGGCATCGTGCCTTAGACAATGGACGAGAGACAACGGGTGACAGACGACCTCATACGGGTCGCTGCCTCAGGGTAACGCGCGCAGGACACCCCGGATAAGCGCGGTCAGCCGGGGCACGATGATCTGGCCAGTTGCCAGGACCTCATCGTGCGTCGTCGGCTGGTCCGGTGTGGGCTCAAAACGGGCCATGTTGCTGATGCCGGAGATGCCCAGCACGCGCAGGCCGCCATGACGTGCGACGATCACCTCCGGCACGGTGGACATCCCCACAGCATCTGCGCCAATCAGCCGCAGAAAGCGCAGGTCTGCCGGGGTCTCAAAACTGGGGCCAGAGATACAGATATAGACACCCTCTTGAAGCGGGATGCCCAGGGCACGGGCGACCTGCCGGGCCAGCGCCCGCAGCTCCACATCATAGGCCTGGGACATGTCCGGGAAGCGGGGCCCCAGCGTGTCGTCATTGGGGCCGCGTAAGGGGTTCAGGCCAACCATACCGATCAGGCCGATGTGATCGGTGATCAGCATCAGGTCGCCCGCCTGAAACGCCGGGTTAAGCCCCCCGGCGGCGTTGGTGACGATCAGGATGGAGACCCCCATGAGCTGCATCACCCGTACCGGCAGCGTCACCTGATCCATAGAATAGCCCTCGTAATAGTGCGCCCGCCCCTGCATGACCATAACCTCATGGCCTTCCAGCCGCCCAATGACAAGCTGACCGGGGTGACCGGTGACCGTTGAACTCGGCCAGTAAGGGATGTCAGTATAGGGGATGCGATCGGCGTCCTCAACCGCGTCGGCCAGGGCACTCAGGCCAGAGCCCAAGATCAGCCCGATCGTTGGCGTGTAGCGCGTGCGACGGCGCACAGCCGCGGTCGCCGTCTCAAACTCGGCCCGACCCAGGAACATGTTCATGCCCACATTCATGGTACGTAACGGAGCATCCTATAACAGGGACCAAGAAAACCGGTCACAGCCGTGCCAGGAGCTCTGCCTTCTTCTTCTGGAACTCCTCCTCGGTGAGGATGCCCTTCTGGCGCAGGGCATCCAGTTCAGCGATCAGTTCGGGAATATCACCCTCAGATGGGGCCGGCGCCTCCAGGGCGCGCGCAGCCCTGGCGCTGAAATCCTCCAGCGCCCCCATCGCCTCTTTCTGGTTGAGCATCTCGGTCTTGAAGCGGATGGGCTGGGCGATGCGATGGAAGATATTCACGCCCACATCGCTGCCGGTGATGATCTCAATATCGCCGAAATCCAGCAGCCGACCCAGCGCCGATTGGGTCATCAGCACGTCATTGACCTTCTCCAGCGATGAGTCGGACACGTGCTTGTTAAACACGCCCTCAATCTGCATCACGCGCCGGTTGGTGATGACATACTGCTCGTTCCACCACTGGAGATAGCGGTAAATGAAATGGCCCAGGGGCAGAACCAGCAGGATCAGCAGGAAAGGCCCCACCAGGATCGGCGACATCAGGACCGCCGCGATGATGATCGCCAGGGCGATCAGGCCATCCAGCAATGCGTCGCGCAACAGGACGATCCAGTGCTGGCGGGCGACGAGCACAATCTTCTCATTGCGAGCCATCAGTCGGTCAAGGTACGTCATACAGCCTCCGTTGTCGCCGAGCGGGCGACCTGAACGTACACCTGAGTGGTTGAGGGATTGGCATGGCCCAGGAGCTGTTGCACCTCATTGATATTTGCGCCGCTGTTGAGCCTGTGCGCCGCGAAGGAGTGGCGCAAGGTATGCGGCGTCACCTCCCCTTGGATGTGGGCAGCATCGGCATAAGCCTTAATAATGAGCCAAAGCCCCTGTCGGGTCAGCCTCTGGCCGCGATGGTTCAAAAAGAGGGCCTCGTCCTGGGGGTCGCGCAATAGCGCCGGGCGCCCTTTCTCAATGTAGGCGGCCAGCGCCTGGCAAACGCGGGCCTCCATAGGGATAAGGCGTGCCTGCCCGCCCCGACCCGGGCAGCGAACCGTGCAGGCCACCAGGTCCACATCTGAGAGGCGCAGGTTGACCGCCTCGCTGACCCGCATCCCACTGGCGTAGAGGAGTTCCAGCAGCGCCCGGTCGCGCAGGGCCTTGGGCGCGTTCGTCTTAGGCGGCGCATCTAGAAGCCGGGCCACATCGTCCGCCGACAAGGGGCGTGGCAGGTGCCGCTCCACGCGGGGCGCATCCAGCCCGCTTGTCGGATCTGTGGCCAGTTGGCCACGGGCGATCAAGAAACGGAAAAACGATTTGAGTGCCGCGATCTTACGGGCGACGGTAGAGGGGGCATACTGGCGCTGCTTGAGATCAATGACATAAGCGATCACACGGTCGCGGTCCACCTGGGCCCAGCGGACCGCGTCAGAGGATTGGTTCCCGGTCAGGAAGTGGATGAATTGTGACAGATCGTTGCGATACGCCGCCGTAGTGTTCTCTGAGCAGCCCTTCTCACCGCTTAAGTAGCGCAGGAAAACATCCAGTTGCTCTTCCATAAGCGTACTCCTTAGATGCCCTCAAAGTCCTCATAGGGATGCCCGCTGAGAGGACAGGCGCATTATAGCATACAATCTCCATAAACGGCTACCCCCCTGATAGTTCATATCGCGGTCAGGTTTTACCTCTCCAGCAGGATCGTCACCGGCCCATCATTGTGGATTTCAACCAGCATCCTGGCGCCGAAGACACCCGTTTGCACGGGGACACCCTCAGCACGCAAGAAGGCCACAAAGCGGGCGATGAGTGGCTCAGCGATTTCCGGCGGGGCGGCCTCGGTGAAGCTGGGCCGGCGCCCCTTGCGGGCATCCGCGTACAGGGTGAACTGGGAGACGACCAGCGCGGCGCCGCCTACATCCCTGAGCGCCAGGTTAAACTTGCCTTCGGCATCCTCAAAGATGCGCAGTGTTGCGATCTTCTGGGCCAGCCAGCGGGCGGCCTCCTCTGTATCGCCCATGCGCACCCCTACCAGGATGACGACGCCGCGCTCAATAGCCGCCACCACCTGCCCCTCAATGGTCACGGAAGCCTGTTTCACGCGCTGAACGACCGTCCGCATGTGCCCCTCAACGCCCATTCATTGTCTATCCGCTGTGCCATCCCTGGTCAGGCCATCGTCATTATATGAATCCTGTAAGGGGTTGCCAAGTGAGAAGCATAACCCGTCAAATCGGCGGCTTCTCCTGAGAAACCCGCGCAGCGGGTTTGATACGAGTAGCCGGGGGATTCCATCCCCCGGCGGCCTTTTCCCTCCCTGGTGAGAAACCTATATCAGCTATCAGCAGTCAGCAGTCAGTACCCCACCGTAAACGGTGGGGGGTGCCAACCGCACCAGCAAACACAACCTTCCCCCGGCGGGCTGCTTCCTCTTGCGGGGAGGGGATGGATTCCGGTGTAAATTGGTGACATTTATCACAGTTGTGTAGTGATTATGTTCCTTTACAACAGAGCCGCGCTGGGTTAACATTGGGGAAGTGAGGACAGAAGGCGAGATGCATAAGCGCGGCCTGGCACAGGAGATGAGCCCCCCCTCCCCGGACTCCCCTCCCCTGATAGGGGAAGGGGAGGGGGTCAAGGCGCGCCTGCGCGTGGAGATCCACGGCGCCGTGCAGGGCGTCGGCTTCCGCCCCTTCGTCTATCGGCTGGCCACGGAACTGGGTCTGGCCGGCTGGGTGATCAACGACACACACGGTGTGTTCATTGAAGTTGAAGGCCCGCCGCCCACCCTGGCCGATTTCCTATCGCGGCTGCCCGCCGAGAAACCGCCCCGCGCCATCATCCATCGCCTGGAGACCGCCTGGCTGGAGCCCACCGGCTACCAGCGCTTTGAGATCCGGCATAGCGCGGAACAGGGCGCCAAGACCGTCCTGGTCCTGCCGGACATCGCCACCTGCTCTGACTGCCTGGCTGAGGTGTTCAACCCTGCCGACCGCCGCTATCGCTATCCTTTCACCAACTGCACCAACTGCGGCCCGCGCTTCACCATCATCCAGGCGCTGCCCTACGACCGGCCCAACACCACGATGCGCCGCTTCACCATGTGCCCGGCCTGCCAGAGCGAATATGAAAACCCCCTGGACCGGCGCTTTCACGCCCAGCCGAATGCCTGTCCGGTCTGCGGGCCCAGGCTGAGCCTGTGGCAGCAGACAGGTGAGGACGGTTACTGGTCAAAGGTGAGCGAAGGGGATGAGGCATTGAAGCGCGCGGCGGGGGCACTGCGGGCAGGGCAAATCGTTGCGGTCAAAGGGCTGGGGGGGTTTCACCTGATGGCTGACGCACGCAATGCGGAGACGATTGCCCGCCTGCGCCAGCGCAAGCCGCGTCGCGACAAGCCCTTTGCCCTGATGGTGCGCGACCTGGCCCAGGCCCACGCCCTCTGCGACATCCCACTGCAGGCCGAGGTGCTGCTGACCTCGCCTGAAGCGCCCATTGTGCTCCTGCGCCGCCGGCCTGGGGCGCCGGTGGCCGGGAACGTGGCACCGGGCAACCCCAACCTGGGCCTCATGCTGCCCTACACGCCCTTGCACCACCTCCTGCTGCGCGAATTGGATTTCCCGGTCGTCGCCACCAGCGGCAACCTGAGCGATGAGCCCATCTGCACCGATGAGCAGGAGGCCATGCAGCGCCTGGGCCATATCGCTGACCTGTTCCTGGTGCATGACCGGCCCATCGCCCGCCACGCCGATGATAGCGTGGCCTGGGTTGTCCTGGACGAGCCGCGCCTGCTGCGCCGGGCGCGGGGCTACGCGCCGCTGCCCGTGCTCTTGGCCCGGGATGTCCCCCCCATCCTGGCCGTCGGTGCCCACCAGAAGAGCACCATCGCCCTGAGCGTCAACCGCCAGGTGTTCATCAGCCAGCACATCGGTGACCTGGAGACACCGGAGGCGCTGGCCGCCTTTGAGCGCGTCATCGCCGATTTCCTGCGCCTGTACGAGGCCGCGCCCGTCGCCATCGCCCATGACCTGCACCCCGATTACCTGTCTACACGCTGGGCAAAGCAGATGGAGGAGGATCGGCCTTCCGTCTTTCGTCTCCCGTCCTCTGTCCTCATCCCTGTCCAGCATCACCACGCCCACCTGGCCGCCTGCCTGGCGGAGAACGGCGTCAGCGGGCCTGCCCTGGGCGTCACCTGGGATGGCACAGGCTATGGCCTGGATGGCACGGTCTGGGGCGGGGAGTTCCTGCTGGGGGAGGCGACGGCGTTCACCCGCGTGGCCCACCTGCGCCCCTTCCGGCTGCCTGGGGGCGAGGCAGCCATCAAGGAGCCGCGACGGGTGGCGCTGGCGCTGTTGTGGGAGCTGTACGGCGAAGCGGCTTTGGAACGAAATGACCTGGCAGCGGTGCGCAGTTTTCGGCTCGCCGAACGGCGGTTGCTGGCTCAAATGCTCAGCCGGGGCGTTAACTCCCCCGTGACCACCAGCGTGGGCCGGCTGTTTGACGGCGTCGCCGCCCTGATGGGCCTGCACCAGCAGGTGAGCTTTGAGGGCCAGGCTGCCATGGCGCTGGAGTTCGCCGCCGACCCGACGGTGCATCAGGCCTACCCCATGCCGCTGGCTGGCGCAGTCCTGGACTGGCGGCCCCTGGTTGAGGCAGTGCTGCAAGACCTGCGGCAGGGCGTGTCGCCTGGGGTCATCGCGGCACGCTTCCACAATGCCCTGGTGGAAGCCATACTCGCTGTAGCGACTATCGTGGGGGAGAGGCGCGTGGCTCTGACCGGCGGCTGTTTTCAGAACCGGTTATTGACCGAGCGGGCGGCCCAACGGCTCAGCCGGGCTGGATTTGACGTGTTGCTCCATCGGCAGGTGCCGCCCAATGACGGCGGCATCAGCCTGGGGCAGGTCGCCGTTGCCGCCGCACAACTGGACGACAGAGGATAATCCCCCCCACCCCCCTCCCCCCTTGTGGGGGAGGGGGGTGAGGGCCTGATAAGATAATTTATGGAGGGAACACATGTGCCTGGGTGTGCCGGGTAAGGTTGAAAGCATTGAAGAGGATGCAACAGGCGTGCGCATGGGGAAGGTCAACTTCATGGGGGTGAAGAAAGACGTCTGCCTGGCCTACGTGCCGGAGGTCCAGGTGGGCGATTATGTTATCGTGCATGTCGGCTTCGCCATCAGCAAACTGGACGAGAAGGAAGCGTTGGAGGTGTTTGAGTACCTGAATCAGCTCTCAGCTTTCAGCGGTCAACCGGGCTAAAGCCCGGTACTGGTTAGCCCGGTACTGGTTTCCGTTGAGGGTGACGCATGACGACGGATGGGATGAGATGCGCTTTATAGATGAGTACCGCAGTGAGGCCGAAGCCCAGAAATACGCCCAGGTGATCCGGCGGCTGGTCACCCGCCCCTGGACGATCATGGAGATCTGTGGCGGCCAGACGCACACGCTGATCAGGTTCGGCATTGACCATCTGTTGCCTGAGCAGGTCACGCTGGTTCACGGGCCGGGTTGCCCGGTGTGCGTCACGCCGTTGGAATTGATTGACAAGGCCATCGCTATTGCCCGGCGGCCAGAGGTCATCTTCACCTCGTTCGGCGACATGCTGCGCGTCCCTGGCTCCAGTATGGACCTGCTGAGCGTCAAGGCCCAGGGCGGCGACGTGCGTATGGTATATTCGCCGCTTGACGCCGTGCGGCTGGCGCAGAAGCACCCCGACCGGCAGGTGGTCTTCTTCGCGGTCGGCTTTGAGACCACCGCGCCGGCCAACGCCATGGCCGTGTGGCAGGCACGACAGCTCGGCCTGACGAACTTCTCTATCCTGTGCGCGCACGTGCTCGTGCCCCCGGCGATTGAGGCCATCCTAAGCTCGCCTGGCAACCTGGTGCAGGGCTTCCTGGCCGCCGGTCACGTGTGCACCGTGATGGGCTATTGGGAGTATGAACCCATCGCGGCGAAGTACCACGTGCCCATCGTGGTCACCGGCTTTGAGCCGCTGGACCTGTTGCAGGGCATCACCATGGCCCTGAAGGCCCTGGAAGAGGGGCGCTGGGGCGTGGAGAACCAATACAGCCGCGCCGTCACCCGCCAGGGGAATGTGCCCGCCCAGGCCCTGATGCGGCAGGTGTTTGAGGTGTGCGACCGCACCTGGCGAGGCATCGGCCCGATTCCCCAAAGCGGCTATCGCCTGCGCCCGGAGTTCCGCGATTTTGATGCCGAATACCGCTTTGACCTGGCGAGCATCTCCGCCCAGGAGTCCCCCATCTGCATTGCTGGCGAGATCCTCCAGGGGGTACGCAAGCCGCACCAGTGCGCGGCCTTCGGCACAGCCTGCACGCCGGAGCATCCCCTGGGGGCGCCGATGGTCTCCTCGGAGGGCGCCTGCGCGGCCTATTACCAGTACAGGAGGGCGGCATGAGCGAGAACCAGCGCATAGATTTTCTCGCCGGCCTGCAATGCCCCGTCCCCATCAGCGACTATCCGGCGGTGCTGCTGGCTCACGGCGGCGGCGGGCGACTGACGCACATGCTCATTGAGCGCATGTTCCTGCCCACATTTCACAACCCCGCCCTGGACGTGCTCCACGACGGCGCGGTGTTGGACGTGAACGGCGCCCGTCTGGCCTTCTCCACCGATTCCTTCGTGATCAGCCCGCTGTTCTTTCCCGGCGGCGACATCGGCTCGCTGGCGGTGCACGGCACAGTGAACGACCTGGCGATGTGCGGCGCCCGCCCCCTGGCCCTCTCCGCCGGCTTCATCCTGGAGGAGGGATTGCCCATGGAGACATTGTGGCGCATTGTGCAATCCATGCAGGCGGCGGCCCAGGCGGTGGGCGTGCCCATCGTCACCGGTGATACGAAGGTGGTGGACCGGGGCAAAGGCGACGGCATCTTCATCAACACCACCGGCCTGGGGCTGATCCCGCCGGGTGTTCAGGTCGCGCCGCGCCGCGCCCGCCCCGGTGACCTCATCCTGATCAACGGCGACATCGCCGTTCACGGGATCGCCATCATGTCCGTGCGCGAAGGGCTGGAGTTTGAGACTGAACTGAAAAGCGACTCCGCACCGCTACACGATCTGGTGGCCCGTATCCTGGATGTGGCCGGGCAGGGCATTCACGTTCTGCGCGACCCCACGCGCGGGGGGCTCGCCAGCGCCCTGAATGAGATCGCGGCGCAGGCCCGTGTGGGCATCCGCCTGGATGAGGCCCGCCTGCCTATCCGCGAAGAGGTGCGCGGGGCCTGCGAAATCCTGGGCCTGGACCCGCTGTACGTGGCGAACGAGGGGAAGTGCCTGGTGATCGCGGAGCGGGAGCAGGCCGATAGGGTCCTGGCGGCCATGCGTGAACATCCCCTGGGCCGCGAGGCTGCCATCATCGGCGAAGTCGTTGCCGAGCACCCCGGCAAGGTCTTCCTGCGCAGCCGCATCGGGGGGATGCGAGTGGTGGACATGCTCAGCGGCGAGCAGTTGCCGCGCATCTGCTGATCCCCTTCCCCTGGCACGGAAGGGTGCGGGAGAGAAGAGGATCAGCACCCGAACATCAGAATGGCACCGCTCTCCCGGCGCATTCATCTGGGGCTATTCCTGCTCTCTGCTGCCATCCTGGCGTTTGAGATCAATCTAACCCGCCTGTTCTCGGTAGCTCAGTTCTATCACTTCGCCTTCCTGGTCGTCAGCCTGGCCCTGCTGGGGTTCGGCGCCAGCGGCACGGCGCTCACCCTCTTTCCCCGCTGGGGCCGCAGCCAGCCGCAGCGTAGCCTGGGCCGACTGGCGCTCGCCAGCGGGCTGAGCATGGTGGCCGCCTACCTCCTGACCAACTGGCTGCCCTTTGATTCTTTCACTATCGCCTGGGACAGGCGACAGGTGGGCGTGCTGGTGCTGCACCTGCTGGCCCTGGCGACGCCGTTCTTCTTCGGCGGCATGGCGGTGGGGCTCTTGCTCAGCGTTGCACCCCAGGTGGCCGGCCAGACGTATGCTGTCAATCTGGCTGGCTCGGCGTTGGGCTGTCTGGCGGCGCTGGCTGCCCCAGCCTGGCTGGGAGGCGAAGGGATGGTCGTCTTCAGCGCTTGGCTGGCGGCCTCAGCCAGCCTGGCCGCCACCGGGGGCAGGCGGTGGGGGACGAGCAACCTGGGGGCGCTCGGCCTGCTCCTCGTGGGGTTGTTTGACACCGGCCTGCGCATCTTCCCGGTCTCTGGGAGCCCGGTTCGGCCCTGGCTGCAATTCCTGGAACTCAAGCTATCGCCGTACAAGGGCCTGAGCTACGCCCTGCAATATCCGGGGGCGCAGATCATCTACCAGCGCTGGAACGCCTTCTCGCGAGTGGATGTGGTCAAGAGCGGCGGCGTGCGCTCCCTGCCCGGCCTGAGCTATCTCAGCCCGCAGGCGCCCCCACCAGAGTATGGCCTGCTCGTGGATGGCGACGACCTCAGCCCGGTGGTGCTCCCCGGCGCTGACATGCGCTTCGCCGGCTATATGCCCGCCGCCATCGCCTTCCGCTTGCGCCCGCAGGCCCATGCGCTGATCCTGGAGCCACGCGGCGGATTGGACATCACCATTGCGCTGGCGTTGGGCGCCCGCCAGGTGACCGCCGTGGAGGTCAACCCGCTGATTGTGGACGCCGCCGGGGCCATTTACACAGACCCGCGCGTGCATACCGTCATAGAGTCCGACCGCAGCCTGTTGCGACGCAGCCAGGAGCATTTTGATGTCGTAGTCCTCTCCCTGACGACCTCCTATCACCCCATCCGTTCAGGTGCATACAGCCTGGCAGAAGACTACCGCTACACAGTTGAGGCGTTCAGGGATGCCCTGGAGCGGTTGACTCCGGACGGCTTGCTGGTGGTGACACGCTGGTTGCAGATGCCGCCGAGCGAGGAGCTGCGCGCCTTTGCGCTGGCGGTGACAGCCATTGAGCGCATGGGTGGCGATCCGGCCCGCCAGATCATCGCCTTTCGCGGCTACAACACCGCCACACTCCTGATCAAGAAAAGCCCCTTCACGTCAGCCGAGGTGGATGCGGTGCGCGCCTTTGCTGCCAGTCGCGCCTTTGATCTGATCATCGCGCCAGGCGTCCGCCCGCATGAGGTCAACCGCTACAATATCCTGCGCGAGCCGGTGTATTATCAGAGCTTCACCGCACTCCTAGCCGCCCGCCCACGCCAGGCCTGGTACGCCGCCTATCCTTTTGATGTGACGCCACCGACGGATGACCGGCCCTTCTTTGGCCAATTCTTTAAATGGTCACAGGCGCCGCAGGTGCTGGCCGAACTGGGCATGACCTGGCAACCGTTTGGCGGTGCGGGCTACTTCGTGCTATTGGCGCTCCTGGGGCTGACGCTGGTGCTGGCGACGGGGCTTATTCTGCTGCCGCTGGCCGTCCCTTTTTCAGCCCCCGCCCCCCCGCTGGCGGGGGAGCTGCCCCCGTCAACGGGGGCTGGGAGGGGGCTGGCCTACTTTGGCCTGATCGGGCTGGCCTATCTGTTCGTGGAAATCCCCCTGATCCAGCGCTTCATCCTGTTCCTGGGACAGCCGGCCTATGCACTGACGGCGGTGCTCTTCACCCTGTTGCTGTTCTCCGGCCTGGGGAGCCGGATAGCCCACCGGGTTCCCCACCGGCTGGCGCTGGTGCTGGTAGCTGTGGTTGCGCTTGGGCTTCCCCAGGTCCTGCCCGGCGTCTTTGCGCTGAGCCTGGGCCTGCCTTTGGAGCTGCGGCTGGTGGAGACCGTCGTGGTGCTGGCGCCGCTGGGCCTGCTCATGGGCATGCCCTTCCCGCTGGGTATCCGCTGGCTGGAGCGGGCCGCCCCTGGCCTGGTGCCCTGGGCGTGGGGTGTGAACGGCGCCGCCTCGGTGGTGTCCTCGGTGTTGGCCGCGCTCCTGGCGATCTCATTTGGGTTCAGCACGGTGCTCGTCGCCGGTGCGCTGTGTTACGGCGCGGCCTGGCTCACGGTGATGGTATCGGCGCCGCCTGCTCCGGGCCTGGATGCACCAGCGGGACAAAGGCCACACCCCCCAGATTATAGGCCTTCAGGCTCTCCCCCTGCTTAATGAACTGCCATAGGGACTGATAACCGCCCGGCGGCCCGATGGGGATAACCAGGCGACCCCCGTCGGCCAGTTGCTGAACCAACGGCTGTGGCAGATGGTCAGGGGCAGCCGTCACAATAATCGCGTCAAAGGGGGCCTGCTCCTCCCAGCCGTAATAGCCATCGCCCTGCCGGGTATGAACCTTGTCATAGCCCAATGCCTGCAGGCGGGCGGCGGCCTGGGCAGCCAGCTCCGGAATGATCTCAATGGTGTACACATCCACATAGCCCAATTCGGCCAGCACAGCAGCCTGATAGCCGGAGCCAGTACCGATCTCCAGGACTTTATCGCCGGGCTGCAACTCTAACAGTTCAGTCATCCAGGCCACAATGTAGGGCTGGGAGATCGTCTGGCCGTAGCCGATAGGGAGAGGGTGATCGGCGTAGGCCTGGTCAAGGTATTGGGGAAGGACGAAGCGGTGGCGCGGCACCGTACGCATCACCCGCAGCACATCCGGGTTGCGCACGCCCCGCGCCACAATGGTGCGCTCCACCATCGCCAGCCGGGCCTGGGTAAACGCTTCTTCTGTGGCTGGGGGGAAGGTGGCCAGAGCGGGTTGAACTGTGGCCGGGCTGGGGGTAAGGGGTGGCCCGGTCACCTCCTGGGTGACACCGATGCAGCCAGCCCACGTCAGGCTCAGTAGAGCGAGCACACACACCAGGCGGGAGACCTCTTTCATCCGCTTGATAAGCTCCTGTGTATGCAGCAGGCCAGTGCAGCGCGGATATCTTCCACAGTCAGACGCGGATAGGCATCCAGCAGATCGGCCTCAGTTGCGCCTTCGCTGAGTTTACGCAGAATGAGTTCAACAGGGATACGGGTTCCCCGAATAACAGGCTTACCCAGCATGACCTGCGGGTTTATCTCAATACGATCCGTCACCATAAAGCATCCCTCCAAGCCAGTCGGCAAATGACTATTGGCGATCACATATCATTGTAACGCCATAAGACGGAGACATCAACCGGCCCTACTCCTGCCTTCTCGGCCGGTACTGCAGCGCCTCAGCCAGGTGCACGGGTTGGATGCGCTCGCTTCCCGCCAGGTCCGCAATCGTCCGCGCCAGCTTGAGCACCCGGTGAAAGGCGCGGGCGCTCATGCCCAACTGCTGCATGGCCGCCTTCATCAACCCCCGCCCGGTATCGTCCAACTGACAGTGCTCGCGCAACTCCGCCGGCCCCATGTCCGCGTTGCACAGCACCCGCCCATCGTTGGCAGCGAAGCGCCGCCGCTGGCGCTCCCGCGCTGCTTCCACCCGCGCCCGGATGGCGTCAGACGGCTCCCCCAGGCGCTCACTGGTCAGCTTCTCATATTCCACACGGGGGACCTCAACGTGGATGTCAATCCGGTCAAGAAGCGGGCCACTGATGCGCTTCTGATAGCGCGTGACCATCGCCTCGGAGCAGGTACAGGTCCTGGTGGGATCGCCCCGGTAGCCGCAGGGGCAGGGGTTCATAGCAGCGACAAGTTGAAAATTCGCCGGGAAAGTCAGCGTCCCCTGCGCCCGGCTGATCGTCACGATCTTATCCTCCAGCGGCTGGCGCAAGACCTCCAGCACCTGCTGGCCAAATTCGGGCAACTCGTCCAGGAAGAGCACACCCCGATGGGCCAGGCTGATCTCACCGGGGCGCGGCAGCCGCCCACCGCCCACCAGCCCGGCATGCGAGATCGTGTGGTGCGGAGCGCGGAAGGGGCGCGTGCGCATCAGCGGCCTATCCGGCGGCAATAGATCGGCCACCGAGTAAATGCGCGTCACCTCCAGCGCCTCCTCCAGGCTCAGCGGCGGCAGGATGCCCGGCAGCGCCCGCGCCAGCATGGTCTTGCCCGCCCCTGGCGGCCCTGACATCAGCACATTATGTCCACCTGCCGCCGCCACCTCCAGCGCCCGCTTGACATGCTCCTGTCCCCTGACATCCCGAAAGTCAATCGCCGCGATGACCTCGGCTGGGGCAACGTTATCAGCGCGAAATGGAGCGATACACTGCTCACCTTGAAGATGGGCCACCAGCGCAGGCAGGCTGGCGACGGGGATGACCTCAACATCGGGGATGAGCGCGGCCTCGGCGGCGTCATCCGCCGGGACATACACGCGGCGGAAGCTCTGCTCGCGGGCCAGAGCCACCAGGGGCAGCACCCCACGCACATGCCGCACGGCCCCATCCAGCGACAGTTCACCAATGAACAGCGCCCCCTCCAGCGCCTCCAGGGGCACCTGTTCGGAGGCCGCCAGAATGCCAATAGCGATGGGCAGGTCGTAGGCCGGGCCAGCTTTCCTCAGGTCTGCCGGGGCCAGGTTGACGGTCAGGCGGGACTGGGGATAGGAGAGGCCCGCGTTCTTGATCGCGGCCCGGACGCGCTCGCGGGCTTCCTGGACAGCGGTATCAGCCAGGCCAACCATGACAAAGGAGGGCAGACCGCGTGCGCTGTCCACCTCCACCTCCACCACCACCCCCTCCAGCCCGATGACCGCGCCCGTCATCACCTTCGCCAGCATACCGTTTCCTCCACGATGTGGTGTGAGCGGCCTCAGTGTAGCATAGCTGGCGCTGGCACACAAAACCGGCCTTCAGCCCGGTGCTGGGGAGGCCGGCGAATAATCAAGAGGTGAGGTTCTCTAAAGTTAGGAGGATAAAGCGCCACCCCGCGCCCCACTCAAGGGGGTGCCTGCGGCGACTGCTCCTGGCCAGCGACCGGCAACACGATGGTGAACGTACTGCCCACACCGGGCTGGCTCTTCACCTCCACCCGCCCCCCATGCATCTCCACGATGCCTTTCACGATCGCCAGCCCCGAACCAGAGCCTTGCTGCTCCAGCCTGTCGCGATTGCTCTGATAGAACGCCTCAAAGATGCGCGGCAATTCCTCTGCCGCGATGCCGATCCCCTGGTCACTCACCGCAATGCTCACCCAGTCCCCCTGGCCCCCTTCTTCACCGGCGGTGGTGGGCGGGGCCGGGCGCAGCCCCGCCGTAACGCGGATCACCCCCTGCCGGCTGAACTTGCAGGCATTGTCCAGCAGGCGCCGCAGCGCGTCCTCCAGGTAGTCCACATCGGCCAGAAGTGGGGGAAGACCCTGGGGCACATCTATGACCAGGCGCAGGCCACGCGAGGCAGCAGTCTCCCGGTAGGGCGCCACCGCCTGCTCAACCAGCGCAGGCAGGTCGGTAACCAGGGTCCGCCGCCATTCATACACCTTGCGCGCCTCCCCCGACTCCAACTCCACCAGGAAGATGAAATCCTCCACCAGCCGGCGCAGGCGCTCACTCCCCTTACGGATGCCGCGCAGGAACTCCTGAAATTCCGCTGTATCGCCCCCCGCCCCGCTCTCCGACATCATTTCCGTGTACGAGGTCACCAGCGTGAGCGGTGTGCGGAACTCGTGGTTGAGCATGGTCAGAATAGAATGTTTCAGCGAACTGATCTGCTGCTCCTGGGCAGCCTGGAGTTGCGCGCTGCGCCGCAGCTTGGCGTTGACCGCCACCAGCAGGTCCTCCTCGTCAAACGGCTTGACGATGTAGTCATCGGCGCCGAGCTGCTTGCCCAGGCGCATCTGGGCTTTCTCCCCCAGGGCAGTGAGGAAGATAAAGGGGATGGCCACCCACTCCGGGCGGGCGCGCACGGCTTCATAGAACTCATAGCCATTCATGCGCGGCATCATAATATCGGAGATAATCAGGTCCGGGCGGGGCTGCGTTTCCAGCACCTGGAGCGCCTCCTGGCCGTGACAGGCGGTCAAAACGTGATAACCGGCCAGCTCCAGCATGTCGCGCACCCCCTCTAGCAAAGCGATGTCGTCCTCAACCACCAGGATCGTCTGCATAGCCCACCCTCAACGCTCTGCAGCCACAGGCAACCATACACGAAATGTGCTGCCCACACCCACCTGGCTGGTGACCTCCACATGGCCGCCGTGCAGGTCCACGATCTCCTTGACGATCGCCAACCCCAGGCCCGTGCCCGGCACACCGCTGGCTTCGGCCTGAGGGGCACGATAAAAGCGGTCAAAAATGCGCTCAATGTCTTCCGGCGCGATCCCAATCCCGGTATCGCGCACCGTGACCACCGCGTAACGTTTCCCATCCTTTGCCTTCCCTCCCCCGTCACCCGTCTGGAGTCCCTCCCCCCTCTCACCCTCTGCGGGGAAGAGGTGAGTAGCCACCTCAATGCGCCCCCCCTCCGGCGTGTACAGGATGGCGTTATTCACCAGGTTGGTGAACACCTGAATCAACTGGTTGCGATCAGCCAGCACGGGGGGGACATGGGGATTCGGGGTGTAATGGACGCTCAGGCGCTTGGACTCGGCGCTGAGGCGCTGCGCCTCCAGCACATTGGCAATCACCTCGTCCAGCACCACCGGGCCGATGCGCAGGGCGTAAGGGTGGGTTTCTAAGCGGGACAGGTCCAGCACCCCCTGAATAAGCTTCTCCAGCCGGCTGGCTTCGCGCTCCAGGATGCTGAGATAACTCTCGCGCTTCTCCGGGCGCCCCCGGGCGAGCAAGGATAGATACAGCTTGATGTTCGCCAGCGGCGTGCGCAGCTCATGAGAGACATTGGAGACAAACTGGCTCTTAAGCCGGTCCAGTTCGCGCAGCCGGGTGATGTCGCGCAGGGCGATCACCGTGCCCACCACCTGGCCATTGTCCAGCACCCGCGCCGCGTGTGCCTGGAGCACGCGCCCATCCCCCTCAACCGTCTCTACGCGCCGGGGGTCGGGCGCCAGCGACAGTTTGCGGATGAGATCGGCTAACTGGGCCGCCAGCTCATGTCCTCCGTCTTCCCTCCCCCGTCTTCCCTCAGGCGCAAAGCCCCCCAGTAGCGCTTCGGCGGTGGGGTTCGTCAGCACCACCCGCCCTTCCAGGTCGGTGACGATGATGGCGTCGGCGACGCTGCGCAGGATGGCTTCGGTGCGCTCCTGTTGGGCGCGGATCTCCGCCGTGCGTTCGGCGACGCGCTGCTCCAGTTCGCCAGCATAAGCGCGCACAGCTTCAAACAGGCGCGCATTGGCGATGGCGATGGCCAGTTGCCCCGCCAGCGCCTGCATGGTCTCCACATCGGTTTCGTCAAAGGCCCCCTTGCGTTCGCTCTGGGCATCAAGCACGCCGATGACCTGCCCCCCCAGCAGCAGCGGCACAGCCAGCTCGGAAGCGGTCAAGGGCAACTCCGGGATGCGCAGGAAATGCGGGTCGTGACCCACATCAGGGACCAGGAGGGGCTGGCCTGTTGCCGCCACCCAGCCGATAATGCCCTCCTGGCCGATGCGCAGCGCCTTATCCACAATGAGCGGTTCAATCGTCCGCTCCGTGCTCTTTTCCGTTGAAGTGCGCACCACCCCGGCGCTTAAGCGGACCAGGTCACCTTCCACCAGGCACACGGACACAGCATAGTAGTTGAAGGCCTCACAAATGCGCCGGGTCACCTCGGCGGCAAGCTGCGTCGGATGCAGGATACCGGTGACCTGCTGGGCGACCTGGGTGACCAGGTGCAACTGCTCGGCGCGGTGGCGGGCGGCGGTGTAGAGCTTGAGATTGCCAATGGCGATGGCCGCCTGGGCCGCCAGCCGCGAGAGCAGCTCAATCTCCTCCCGGCTGAAGCTCCGCCCCGGCTGGTCATCGGCCACAAACAGGATACCCACATCGGTATCCTGCCAGCGCAAGGGGATAGCGACCACCGCTGTGAAAGGCGTGTGATAGAAGGCCAGCGGCCTGCCCTCCCAGGTGCTATAGTGATCTGTGCAAACCGGTCGGCCACTGATCAGGGCCTGCCAGGACAGCCCTTCGCCCCGCTTGAGGACCGTGCCGGTATAATCGCGGTCCAGGTTGTAGCTTACCACCATGCGGAGCTGATCGCTGGCCGGGTCGTACAGGTACAGGCCGCCGCCACGGGCGTTGAGTAGCGCCACCCCCCGTTGGACGACAACCTCCAGCAAGACCTGCGGCTCCAGTTTAGCGGTGATGTCCAGCGAGGTCTCATACAGCGCGGTCAGCTCGTGGACCTGGCGCAGGGTTTGGGCGTACAGGCGGGCGTTCTCAATGGCCACAGCCAGATAATGCGCCAGCGCAGCCACAGCATCACGGTCGTCCAGGCTATACACGCGGGGCGTGCGGCTGTCCACCATGAGCGCACCGATGACCGTATCGCGGACGATGAGCGGCGCCCCAATCCAGCAACGGGTGGGCGTCCCGCCCAGGATGTCTGTGCGCCAAAGCGTGCTCTCCGCTGTATCAGGGATGAGGAGGGCCTGCTTGGTGGCGATCAGAGCTTCCAGCGTGCGGAGTTCATGGATGGGGATGGGCGTGACAACCAGGGTGATGTCCTCAAAGCCACGCCAGGCATGGATGCGCGCCAGCCCGTCCTGGAACAGGGCGATGCTGGCATAATCGTAGGGAACCAGTTTCTCAAGCTGATCCAGCGCCGTCTCCAGCCCCGCATCTATATCCAGCGCCGTCGCCAGCGTGGCCGCGATCTGACTGAGTGCCTCAGCGCGCTCACGACGGCGTTGCTCGGCCATGTACAGGCGGGTGCGCTCCATCGCCGCCGCGATCTGGTTGGCCAACATGGAGAGAAACAGGGCATCATATTCGCTAAATGCCGCCGGGCGATGGCTTTCCACGTTGAGCACGCCCAAGACACGCTCGCCAGCGCGCAGCGGCACAGCCATCTCCGAGCGGGTATCCGCATCCATCTCAATGTAGCGGGGATCGGCGCGCACATCGGGGATCACCAGCGGTCGGTTCGCCTGCAGCGCCGCCCCGCTGATGCCGCTATCCATGGGGATGGTCTTGCCCGCCCATTCCGCCGGTATGCCCCACGAAGCCGGATGCATACGCAGCGTGCCCGTCTCCGGGTCAAGGAGGAGGAAACCGAGATGGTGGACGTCCAGCCGGCTGACGATGACCTGGGCGACGTGCTCCAACAAATCATCCAGGTCGGTGGCCGCCGTAGCCGCGATGGCAACCTGGTTCAGGATGGAGAGGTCGTCAATCTGACGAGGAGAGGCAGTCGCCTCTCCCCCCCGTTCTCCGTCACCCCTCAGGCTGGTCCCCAGCCGACCTGCTCGCCCCATTCCTGGCTTACCCTCGGACGAGTTTGTATCCCCGGCCGCGTAGGGTCAGCAAATAGCGCGGGTTGGCCGGATCGCGCTCCAGCTTGGCGCGCAGGCGGCTGACCAGCTTCTCAATTCGGGCGTCATCCACCTCGTCAATGTACTCCTGCCCCCACACCGCCTCCACGATCTGGTACTTGTCGCAGAGCTTGTCCATGCGGCCATAGAGCAGGAGCAGCAAGCGGTATTCCAGATCGGTCAGGGTGGGGACAGGCCGGCCATCCACAGTGACCTCGCCCGACTCAATGTCCACGCGCACGCCGCGCGTCAGATCGTGCGCTGTGGCCCGCCGCCGAGCATAGGCCTCAAACAGCCGGCTGAAGATGCGGGGCGGGTCGCCGACGAGGATGGACTTCTCGCGCAGCGTCGCCAGCGCTGGAGCGGGCGGGCCCTCGCGCCCATCTCCGGCCTCCTGGACAGGCGGGGCAGGCGAGTGGAGAAAGGCCCACAGGCCCTCTTGTTCAGCCGGTGTGAGCTGGCGCCACAGCTTGGTGCATTCGTTGCGTACGATCTCATCCTCTTCCAGCCGCGCGGCCAGCCAGGTGAATGTCTGCTCGCGCAGCGAGTTGGGGAAATTCGCGCCCGCCTGCAACAGGGCCGAGGTCACCGCCTGCAACAGCCCTGGGTGGCCGCCCGCCTGCCCCACGATAAAGTCCAGTTCCTCGTCGTTGAGCCTGACGCCGGTGCGCCCGGCGTATTCGGCAGCCACATAGCGGGCCTCGTCGGGTGGGAGCATGGACAGCCAATGGAGACGGCCCTCAAATAACTCACAGAACTCGCCGACTTCCTCCATCGGGCGAATCTGCTCCAGAGGGCTGGAGGTGGCCGTGATATAGCATAGCCGCCCATCAAACTGGTCATACAGGGCACGCAGGTTGAGGAAGACGCGCGCATCCAGCGCCGCCAGGGCCTCGTCAAACTCATCAAATAGCAAGGCCACTCGCCCGCTCCCTGTTGCCGCTGCTGCCAGGGCCTCATTAAAACTCAAGGCGATACGGAAGGGACTGCTGCCCTCCAGGACTTCCTGGTAACAGGCCCAGATGCGCTCCACCATGCCCGCCCCCTGGCTGCCTTCCCCTGGGCTGAGAGCGGGGGCGGTCCCCCGCTCCCTGAGGGAGAGGGGCGTGGGGGGATTGGGCCCAGGCAGAGCGGTCAACAGGGCACGAAGGGTGACCTCATAAAAGCCCTGGGCGCTCATCTCCAGCATACGGTTACAGTCAATGTAGCAATAGACTGCCGGCGGGCTGAGGGGCCTGGCCTGGCCCAAAAGGGTCTCGGCCAGCCCCGGCTCGGCCAGTGTCCGCAGCACGGCTGACTTGCCTGTATTGCTCAGCCCCACAAGCGCGGTGCACATACCTTTGGCCACGCCACTGGCCAGGACGCTCAGATCCGCCCGGCGGAGGATATGGATGCCCTGCATACTCACTTAGTGTACCATATCTCCGCCCGAAAGACGAATACGGGCCGCTCACCCCACCCCAGGCCCACCGGGGGATAGAATCCCCCGGCTACTCGCACCAAACCCGCTACGCGGGTTTCTCACCAGTAGCCGCCGATTTCTAATCGGCGGGGTTTTTTTATTCCACCCTCTCCAAATTGGCATAGGGGATGAACACCACTCCAGACCCATCACCGGGCTCCCCCATCCCCCCATGCCCGAAGTCCACCTCGGCACCTGGCAGGCGGCTGCCCGTCGGTAGCGGGCGTGGACGGTCGTACAGCTTCTTCACCGTGCCAATTGCGCCCACGTAGGGGGCGCGCAGCGCCCGCACCCGCGCCCCTGGTTCCAGCGCTAACGGTGGGGCGGGTTGCTCACTGGTCACCCTGCCTCTGGCCGAAGGCGCTGGCGCGGGCTGGGCCTCCAGCACAGGGATGGGGATGATCACTTCCGGCCTGCCTGGCTGCCAGCGCCCCGGCATGTTCGCGTTCAACGTGGCCTCGCGCCCATCGTGGGCCTTGAGCAGTTCAAATACGGCTGTTGCCATCGGCCGGTGGCCCATGCCCTCTATGGCCAGGACCGGGAAAGGCAAATCAATCACCGCCTCGCGCAGCTCCGCCGGAAGGCTGCCGATGATCAGCCCGCGCACCTGCATTTGCTGCGCCTGGCGCAGGGCCGCCTCGGAGAGCGCCGCGCCGCCGACGATGATGGCCCCATGGCAACTGACGTCAATATCCTCCAGCCTCAAGGGGCGATCCAGCCCGGAGACAACCCGGAGCAGGCCATAGGCTTCCTGGCCTGAACCCCAGGCGCCCTGGATCAGCGCCCCGGTCAGCTCAATCATGACCCCCTGCCCCTTCTGCTCACCCGGCAGCCCGCCGTCCAGGATGTCCACCACCGTGCCGCTCATCCCGGCGCGCACCTCCACCGCGCGCGGGGCGACCTCCAGGATCACGCACCCTTCGCTGAGCGCCGCGATCACGCCCTCGGCTGGCGCGCGGACGGCGCGGGGGCGCAGCAGGCCAGGTTGCCGCGCCAGGACATCGCCTTCTTTCACGCTCTCCCCTGCGCGGTACAGGCAGACCGCCGTGAGTTGCTCGTCCGGCACGCCCAGCAGGCGCGCCACCGGCAGGACACGATACCCGCCCGGCAACGCAGCCCGCCCGATAATGTCGGGTGGCTCCACTCGCTGCCCCACAAAGGCGGTGATCTCGCCCGGTGCAGGCAGCCACCGGGCCCGGCGGATGGTCGTCTGTGCACGGATCACGGCCTCTAACCTCCTACCCTGGTCAGCCACTCCTGGGCCTGGGCCGCACGCGCCTCGGGATCGTCTGGCAGGCGCAGGGGCCGCCCCCGCAGGTCCACGATCAGGCCCACTGCACCGCCGCTGACCATAACCTGCCCATTCTCCAGGCCGTCCAGCCTCAAGCCACTGGCGAGTTCAAGCGAAACCGACACATCCTCACCGGCGGGCAGCGGCACGACCTCCAGCGCCCCATAGGGCACCTCCACCTCCAATTTGCCACCCGCCGGATGGATCATGTGCAGGCGCAGGCCGATCTCACCGGGCTGGCCGCTGCCGGATGGCACAATCGCCGTCCCCAGCGAGAGCAACCCGCCCTTCTCCAGTGCCTGCACCACCGCAATCGGCTGGATCAGCCCAATCGCCCCCAGCGCGGGCATCAGCCCGTTGGAGTCGGCCAGCAGCCGGATCACCCCAAGCGGCTGGAGGGCATCCAGCAGCGCCAGGGCGGTCTGGCCGGGGCGCGGCGCCCGCGCCAGCGTGCTCCCCGCCGCGATCAGCGTATCCAGAGTCAGGGAAGCCAGACCCGGCCCCGCCGTGATGCGGATGGCCTCGCGAGCCAGCGCCTGCTCCAGGGCAACCTCTCTGGCCTCCTGGGGCACTGTGGCCGGATAAAGGGCCTTGTTCCAGGCGAAATCCTGGGCCTCAGCGGGGTCCAGCGGGAAAGGCAACCAGCGCACTACATCGGCGGGGGAGACGGCCTCCAGCAAGCCCGCCGCGCTGTGGCCCACGCCAATATCGGCCCGCACCCTCAGGTCCAGCCTGCCCCTGTCGCCGAGGGCCACGCTGCTGGATGCGCTGCCCACATCCACGCCCAGGACGCGGCTTCCCCCCTGGCGCGCGGAGAGGAATTGCACGACTCGCCCAAAGGCCCGCGCCGTAGGCAGCGCCGGTTGCGCGCTCCATGCACTGACCTGGTCAAAACCTGGCACATAAGCCAGCCGGTGCGCTTCATAAAGCGACTCCAACTGGCTCTGCAAGGTGTGCAGGCGCTCCACATCCAGGCGCGGGCGGACGTTATCCGCCAGCGCCAACGGCACGCGCCCATCGGCCAGGTCACGGAGTTGCGCGTGCAGCGCGCTATTGCCGGCGTAGATGAGGGCCGGCATTCCGTCTTCCGCCCCCCATCTCCCGTCGTCAACGGCGTGGCCCGAACGGCACTGGGCAGCGAGCAGCGCCACTTTCACCAGGCGCTGCACTGCGCCCGTCGCACCCCCTTCTGTCCCGCCGACTACAAGGATGGCATCCGCACGGCGGTTGGCCAGCAACTCCAGCCAGCCCTCCACATCGCGCCCATCGCCGAGGCTGATGACCTCTTCAATACGGGTGTATGTAGTCAGCGCCGCATGGCGCGCACTCGCCAGGTCAAACTCCTCCGTCAGCCCGATCAGGATCAGGCGCAAGGGGTCGGCCACACTGGCGGTGATAACGCATATATCCACGCCGGTGGCCGCATGGCGGCTGCCCACGATAAGCCTGCCATGCTCGTCCAGCAGCGGGCGGGCGATGATCGCCTGAATCTGCGAGACGGCACGGCGCACGCCCTCCGCCACATTCAGGACCGGCGGTTCAGCGGTGGTCAAGGCTGTGGCACGGGCCACCATACGGTACACCCCATCCACGACATCCAGTAACACGGCATGGGTATGGACGCTGCCGCAGTCCACAGCCAGAATGGAGACAGGCGAAAGTTCATCAGCCATGCTTCAGCTTATCACCCCCAATGTGCGCAAGACAAAGGCCACCCGTTCAGCCAGGACAGCGATGGTGGCGATCAGCGCCCCCGCGTAGAGCGAGCCGAAAGCGACCATCAGGAACAGCCGGCCTACACGCGCAGCAAGTGACGGAAGACGGAGGGCGAAGGACGGAGGGCTTCCCTCGCCCGTCCTCCATCTTCCGTCCGTAAAAGTGAAGGCCAGCAGCGCCGTGACACTGCCGATGAGCGCCCAAAGGGCAGTCCAGGCCGCGCCGCCCCGCGTGTCCAATGGGAAGGGGTTGAGCGAAGCCGTGGCCGCGCCTGCCTGCGGCAATAACGTGCCCAACACGGCTCCACCGATGGCCACTGCCGCCCCCACACCGATGAGAAACGCCACAGCGATATGGCCCAGCCGGCCCACCCTGGCGCTCGTTTTGCTAAGGAGCAGCGCCCCCAGCGCCAGCGGCATAAGCGCCACCAGCCGCTCCGCTGCGCTGCCGCTCAGCAGCGGGGCGACCAGCCGGGGCTGGAGCACACTTGACCAGCCCACCACCAGCGCATACGCCAGGGTCACGCCGATGAGCACATGCAGCGCCAGGCGATACAGGGGGTTATCGCCGATGACCACGCTGAAAATCAACAGCGTCAACCCAAACGCGACCCAGGTTCCAATCGTGTCCATTTCCATAATCCCTGTCGCAAAATTAGCGGTCAGCGCTCAGCGCTCTTCTCCGTCCTCTCTCCTCCATCACCCGCCGCACCAGCGCAACCAGTGCACCGACGACCAGGGCCAATAAGGCGACGGCCTGGGCGAAGCCCTGAGCCTCGCGCAGATGAGTGGCGAGGGCGGGCTTGCCGGTGAGGGCCTCGTAGCTATCGGCGCCGGGCAGGCCAGCCACCAGGCCCTTGAGCTGGTGGCTCTCATAATAGGGGCGGGCGAGCGGCTCAACCGAGGCGCTGGTGGCGGCGATGATCGGCAGGTTGGGGAAGGCCGTCCCGACCTGCTCCACCCAATCGCGCAGGCTGAATGCATCGGCGGAGAGAACCACAAGCGCCTGGGCCTGCGCCAGCGAGACCAGACCGTTTGCTGCCGGTTTGGCCCAGGGATTCTCCCCATCCACATAGTCGCGGTTCAGGATGGCCGGGTTCAGAGCGAAAGCGCTCAGGCCGACCGGTCCGCCGGGCAGGTAGCCCACATTCACAGCCCGTTCACCATAGGGCAAATTCACGCCCTCTGCGGCCAGCGCATCCAGCGCCATTTGAGCCAGCACCGGCCCGGTGGGGCGCGTGCTCAGCGCGATGACATGCGCGTCACGGGCAGCCAGATGGCGCAATAGCGCCAGGGCCAGTGGTCCCATCTCGCCGCTGGAGGCCGTGTCGTAATCAAAGGCCACCAGGACAGGCGCCTCCGGGCGCAGGCCCTGGATGATCTGATAGGCGGATTGCGTGGGCGCGCTGGCTTCGGGCGCGGGCAACAGGCCCGGCTGGAGCACGAGGGCAACGACGATGGCTGCCAGCAAAGCCAGTGCCACGCTCCAGCGCTCCACCCAGGCTCCCCAATTGCGACGGGCAGGCAGCGGCTCCGGCAAGGGCTCTGGCCCGGCGGTCAGAAGGGATTGGAGCAACCCGGCCTGGGCGGCCTGTTCCTCTGTGACGATCAGGCCAGGCACAGTCGCACCCAGGCGCGGCACCGCGATAACGGGCTCGGCGGGCAGGATCACCTGCATCCCGGCGAGCGGGCTGGCGTCAGCCCGGCTGGTGGCTGCGCCGGCCTCGCCAGGCGGCGCCACAATGGACGCCATCTGCATCGCCTGGAGCCACGCAGGCAGTTCCGCCTGCGCCACCTCCGCCTCTGCCGCAGCCGATTCGGCCCCATCCGGCCCGGTGGGCGGGGCGCTGGCGCTGTGGGCCTCGGGCCAGGGGGAGAGCGCTTCTGGCGGAAGCCAGGCAGGGGCTTCCGCGCCAGGCGCTTCGGGTGCCACAACCGCTTCAGCCACTTCGCCGGTGACCTCCGCTTCAGGTGCCCCCTCCGCCATCGCTTCGGCTGGCATCGCTGGCGTACCCGGTACACCGATCTCAGCGATAAGCTCGCCCAACCACTCTGGCATCTCGCCCGGCGGCGCTATCTCTGCGCCCTCCAGCGCCGGGGGCAAATCCACTTCCCCCAGCGGCTCCTCCGCAGGCAGCCAGTCGGGGCGTTGCGACTGCTCGCCCACCTGCTCTTCAGCCGTCGCCTGGACAGGCGCGACGGCCATGCCTTCCAGCCAGGGTGGCAGTGGGGTGGAGAAGCCCTCTTGAGTGGAGGCTGTACCCTCGCCCTCTGACACAGGGGCGCTATCTTCGGGCTCCACATCATCGGAGGCCGCCTCGGATGCTTCGCTCTCAACCTGGGCCAGCCACTCCGGAAGCCCCACATCCTGGCCATCGGGCTCCCCAGTCGGCTCAGGTGCGTGGCCGTTTCCACTGCTGCCATTGTCCCCAGCGGAGGCGGCGCTCTCCATCTGTTGCGACAATGGCTCATACATATCACCGCATTCCTGGCAGGTGGCGTTTAACATGGGGTTCACCGCGCCGCAGGTGCGGCAACGCCAGGACGGCTCCACTGGCAGGGCCACGCCGCAGGCCACGCAATAAGCGCGGTCATCGCCGTTCTCTGCACCACAGGTCGGACAAGTCACCATATTGCTTTCAGCCCTCAGCACTCAGCTATCAGCGTTCAGTTATCAGCTTTCTCTTCACCGCAGAGGCATATATCAGTCGTCAGATAAAAGCTGACCGCTGAAAGCTGAATGCTCCTATCAAAGCTCTCTGCAGTGGACATGGAAGGCTGAACGCTGACCACTGAACGCTTATTCACTTTGTGGCCGGTCTATACCGACGAGCAGGCGCAGGCCGGTGGCCAGCGCCCCCAGGGCCACACCCAGGATCAGGCCGCGTGCGCCCCCCGCCGCCGGGCCGCTCACAAGACCCTCTTTCAGCCCCGCCACCACACCCGACAGCCCCCCAGGGAGGGGGATAGCCGCTGCCAGCACAATTAGCGCGGCGATAATCAAAACCACCATGCCGGTTGAGCGCTGCTGGCGCAAGGCGCGATAGCCGGCCAGGACGAGAAAAACCGCCAGTGTCGCCATCAGCGCCGACTCCAGCGGAAGCTGGACATACTGAAAAATGGCCGTCATCCAGGGGCCACCCGGCCCGGCCTGCTCGTAGATGGCCACGCCCAGGACCGCCAGAAAGCTCAGGAGCAGCGCGGCGCTGTAGGGCGCGTTCCATCCCGTCAGGCGGCCCAGGTGAACGGAGAAGATATTCCCTATCCCCAGGAGCAAGGCGAATACCGCCAAAATAGCCGCCCAATCTACCAGGACGAAGCGCAGGCTGACCAGGAGGGGCTGATCCAGAAACAACCCCATCAATGTGATAATGCCGACGCCGATAGCCAGCGCTGTAGGGACAACCCGATTCACGCCTCCCTCCTCTAGAACACGCCGAGTGTGCGCAGCAGAGCGCCAATGACAATCACGCCGACCAGGAGGACCCGCCATACATCCTGGGTCATCAGGCTGGCGACATGGCTGGGCTCGTGGCACAGATAGGCCCCCCCCGCGAAAATCTCCTCACCGACGATGGCCGGCGCGCCTGCGGTCACCGTCATGACCGCCTGACCGAGCGGGTCGGCGGTCCCGGCCATCTGCACGGCGCCAGCCTCTTCGCCAGCGTGCAATAGCAGCGCCACCTCCGGGCCGAACGCGCCGATAGCGACGTTCGCCAGGGGCTTTTGATCGCGTAGCAGTGCCCCTGTGGCGGCAGCATAGGCCAACGGACGCGGTGCCACCAGCAGGGCCGCGTCGCGGGGCAGCCTCGTGCGGCTGCGGTACTCGGCCCGTCTGACCGCCTCCAGCGCCACCGGCAGAAGCGTGGGGTCGGCCACGGTGACGATGGGCGGTGCATCTAGACTCGTGACCGGGTCAGCCAACAGACCCAAGACAGGCCAGGCGGCCAGGCTCACCGCCGTGTCCGTTCCCCCTACCCCGCCGGTACCCATAGACAGATGCAGGCGTTGGCCGGTCTCCACTGCCTGGCCAAGCTGGCGCCTGATCAGGTCGTAGGCCGGGATAGGGCGCAGGTGGAAACTGGCGCCACGGCGAATGCGCGCCCAGAAGAACAGCATCAGGCCGATAAAGACCAGAATAACGATCCCGCCAATGGATTGAGAGATGTTCATCAGTGACCTGCTTCCGCGTGAATGTGTTCCCTGCACCTGTCAGACTGCGCGCAGCGCCCGGTATCGGGCTTCAGCCCGGTTCTCACCTTTCCTGCCTGGCGAGTTGGGCAGCCAGGCGCTCGCCGATGTCCGGCTCTTCCAGCAGCAACGCCCACTCAGCCAGGCGCGCCGGGTCCACCCAGCCCGCCAGCGCCGGCTGAGCCAGCCAGAACGCCTGACCGACCAGCCAGGTCAGCGGCCCGACAGCAGGCAACAGCCAGAGCAAAGCCTCGGCAAGCGGCGCCCCAGCGCGTTGTCGGAGCACCGCGGCCATCGTTGCGATCAGTTCATCGCGCCGCGCGGCTGTCAGATGCATAATATCTTAAACAACCCATACTTTTATTTACTTTACGCTTGCAGCGCTTAGCCAGGAACGATTAGCGTCCCAGGCTGAGCGTTATCATAACATCCGAGGCAGGACGTTGTAAATATGACCGTAGTCCCCATAGGCAGAGACCTCGCAGGTCTCGGAGACCTGCGAGGTCTTCATGCTTGTGATATAAGGATCAATATAGCGATTCCAGATTTGCCCCTACCCAGGAATCTGTCTATAATCAGGGCAGCTTATATGGGAGGATGTTGCATACGCTGAATAAAGGGGGTGGTAAACAGCCTGGAAATAACCCAGTCGGTTCGTAGACCGTGCCCGGCCCTCTGGCCGGGCGAGGATGGATAGGGCAACACTACAAGGAGGAGAAAAGCCATGCATAAGTCGTTTCTGCGCCTCATCAGTCTGACGGTGGTGCTGTCGCTGCTTCTGGTGGCCTGTGGGCCAGCGGGCGGTGCAGCCCCAACTCCAGCCCCTCAACCGACCCAGCCGGAGAAAAAGTTCCTGGCCTGCCAGGTCACCGACGTGGGCGGCATTGACGACAAGAGCTTCAATGCCACCGCCTGGAAGGGTGTCCAGGACGGCATGGCCAAGCTCGGCATCGACGGGCAATATCTGGAATCGCAGCAGCAGACCGATTACGATAAGAACATCAACGAGTTCGTCCAGAAGAAGTGCGATGCCATCATCACCGTCGGCTTCCTTCTGGGTGTGGCTACAGCGAAGGGCGCGCAGGCCAACCCGAATATCCCCTTCGCCATCGTGGACTACTCCTATCCGGACTGCTTCGGGCCGGATGCCAAGCCCGGCGAGACCTGCGGTTCGGATAAGGAAATCCCCAACGTCCTGGGCCTGACCTTCGCCACAGACCAGGCGGCCTTCCTGGCCGGCTACGTCGCAGCGGCTGTGAGCAAGACCGGCAAGGTGGGCACATTCGGCGGCATTAAGATCCCGCCGGTCACCATCTTCATGGTCGGCTTTGAATCCGGCGTCAAGTACTACAATGAGAAGCACGGCAAGAACGTCCAGGTCCTCGGCTGGAGCAACGAGACGCAGGAGGGCACGTTCGTGGGCAACTTTGAGAGCAAGGACGATGGCCGCCGCGTCGCCGAAGCACTTATGCAAGAGGGCGCGGACATCATCTTGCCGGTTGCCGGGCCGGTCGGCCTGGGCAGCGCTGCCGCCGTCAAGGAGCACGGCAACGCCTGGATCATCGGTGTGGACACCGACTGGACGGTGAGCGCGCCGGAGTTCGCCGATGTGATCCTGACCAGCGTCATGAAGAACATGGACGTGGCCGTGTTTGACTTCATCAAGTCGGTGAAGGAGGGCACGTTCAAGGGCGGCACGTACGTGGGCACGCTGGCGAACAACGGTGTGGGCATCGCCCCCTTCCACCAGGCCGAGAGCGTCGTGCCCGCGGAGATCAAGGCTGAACTGGATCAGATCAAGGCGGACATTATCGCCGGTAAGATCAACACCGGCTGGCCGCTCCCGCAGAAGTAGACGAAAGACGGAGGACGGACCTCTCCCCAGGGCGCTATTTATAGCGCCCCTACCCTCCCCTAACTAAGGGAGGGGAAGGGGAGGGGTCCCTCCTCCCCCGTCGGGTGTAACCATGCCCCCTGTTCTGGAATTGCGCGGCATGACCAAGGCCTTCCCCGGCGTCCTGGCCAATGACCACATTGACCTGACGCTGGAGGAGGGCGAGATCCATGCGCTTCTCGGCGAAAACGGCGCGGGGAAGACCACCCTGATGAACCTGCTCTACGGGCTGTACCAGCCCGATGAGGGGGAGATCATCGTGCGCGGCAAGCCTGTGGACATCCACAGCCCCAGCGACGCCATCGCCATGGGCATCGGCATGGTCCACCAGCACTTCATGCTCGTCCCCGTGCTGACTGTGACCGAGAACGTCATGCTGGGCATTGAGTCGCTCAAAAACGGCATTTTCCTGGACCGCGCCGCCGCTGCCCAGCGCATCCGGGCGATCTCCCAACAGTACGGCCTGGAGGTGGACCCCGATGCCTATATCAAGGACCTGCCGGTGGGCGTGCAACAGCGCGTGGAGATCATCAAGCTGCTCTACCGCCATGCCGACATCCTCATTCTGGACGAGCCCACCGCGGTGCTCACCCCCCAGGAGGCAGATGAGCTTTTCAAGGTGATGCGCTCACTGGCCAATCAGGGCAAATCCATCATCTTCATCACACACAAGCTTAAGGAAGTGCTGGCCGTCGCCGACCGTATCACCGTGCTGCGCCTGGGCCGGGTCGCAGGCACGACCACACCGCAGACGACCGATGAAAGCACCCTGGCCCGCATGATGGTGGGGCGGCAGGTGATCCTGAAAGTGCAGAAGGGGCCAGCCAGGCCGGGCGATGTCGTGCTCAGCGTCCGCGACCTGCGCATCCTGGATGACCGATTGCATGTTGCCGTGAACGCTGTCTCGTTTGATGTGCGCGCTGGCGAGATCCTGGGGATCGCCGGGGTGCAGGGCAACGGGCAGACAGAACTGGTGGAGGCGCTGACCGGCTTGCGCCTGCCGATCGGCGGGCGCATCATTATCCTGGGCGAGGATATGACCTACGCCTCGCCACGCGCCATCCTGGAGAAAGGTGTGGCCCATGTCCCGGAGGACCGCCAGCGCGATGGCCTGGTGCTCTCCTATCCGGTTGCGGATAACCTGGTCCTGAACACGTACTATATACCGCCATTTGCCAGTGGCATCATCATGCATGAGGAGGCCATCCTGGCCGCGGCGGCAGAGCGCGTGCAGCAGTTTGACATCCGTACCCCCAGCATCCGCATCCCGGTGGCCAATCTCTCCGGCGGCAATCAACAGAAGGTCATCGTGGCCCGCGAATTCTCGCGCCCGATCCGGCTACTCATCGCCTCTCAGCCGACGCGTGGACTGGACGTCGGCTCAATTGAGTACATCCATAACCGCATCATCGCCAAGCGCGACGAGGGGACAGCGGTGTTGCTCGTCTCGCCCGAACTGGACGAGATCATGGCTCTCGCCGACCGCATCGCCGTGATGTACCGGGGTCGTATTGTGGCCACACTGCCCGCAGCAGAGGCGACCAAAGAGCAGTTGGGCCTGTTGATGGCGGGCGCTACGTTGGACGGAGGGCGAACGACGGACAACGGACGAGAGAGAACGGAGGATGGAGGCCACACATGATCCGTCCTCTGTCTTCGGTCATTACCAAAGGCAACCATGAGCGAAGTTGAGCTTAAAGCCAAGCCTACCCCGCGCCCGGTTGAAATCAAAGCGCCGCAGCTCCCCCCCGTGTGGCAGCGGGTCTGGCGCACCCTCTCCCTGCCCATCCTCTCAATTTTCACGGCACTGGTGCTTGGGGCGGTGGTCATCGTCCTCTCGGACGTGAACGTCCTGGCGACCTATCGGGATTTCCTGAACGCGCCAGGCGCGGCTGTGCGGGCGACATGGGAGGCGGTCAGTCTGGCCTACAGCGCCTTGTTTACCGGCTCGGTCGTTGATCCAGCCATCCTGGTCCAGGCCCTGCGCAGCGGCGACACTGCCACCTGGTCACGAGCTATCCAGCCGTTTGCCGAAAGCCTGGTGACCACCACCCCGTATATCTTCGCTGGCCTGGCGCTGGCGCTGGGCTTTCGCTGTGGCCTGTTCAACATCGGCGCGGAAGGGCAACTGTTCATCGGAGCGCTGGCCTCGGTGTGGGTGGGCTACTCGCTCAAAGGCCTCCCGGCCGTGATCCACCTGCCCCTGGCGCTGGGGGCCGGGGCGCTAGGCGGGGCGATCTGGGCGGGCATTCCGGGGCTGCTCAAGGCCAAGACAGGCGCGCATGAGGTCATCACCACGATCATGATGAACTACATCGCCTTCCGCCTCAGCGACTATTTGATCACCGGCCCGATGAAGCGGCCCGGCTTCGTCCCGGTCACGCCCTTTGTCCAGGAAAGCGCCCGGCTGCTGCGTTTCTTCGCCGATCCCAATATCCGCCTGCATGCGGGCTTCCTGCTGGCGCTGGCGATGGCTGCCCTGGTGTGGTGGTTCCTGTTCAAGACCACGCTAGGCTTTGAGATCCGCACAGTGGGCGCGAATCCGAACGCTGCCCGTTATGCGGGCATCAACGTGACGCGCAAGTATGTCCTGGCGATGGCCCTCTCCGGCGCGCTGGCCGGGCTGGCGGGGACCGTGCAGGTGTTGGGGGTGGATTACTGGCTGGGGCAGGCCTTCTCCTCCGGCTACGGGTTTGACAGCATTGCGCTGGCGCTGCTGGGCAAAAGCCATCCCCTGGGTGTGGTGCTGGCGGCGTTGCTCTTCGGCACGCTGCGCAACGGCGCCACGCGCATGCAGTCCATTGCCCGCATCCCGGTGGACATCATCTCCATCATCCAGGCACTGGTGATTATATTCATTGCCGCGCCGGCGATCATCCGCGCCCTTTACCGCGTGCGGGCCGAGCGCGAGATCGGCGAAGCGGTGTTCACGCGCGGCTGGGGGAAGTAAGGCATGGCAACGACAACGGCAAGCGTAGAGAGGGCGCAGCTATCCCCTGGCGCGCTGGCACGCGGGGGCGTTCTTCTGGCCCTGGCGGCGCTGATATTCTGGTTATTTGCCCTGCCCCTTGATGCGGGGCTTGTGGCCCGCTTCGGCCTGAATCCATTCGGCGGTGGCGTAGCTTCCCCGATTCAACTACCCGACCTGGTGCTACCGGCCCGCCTGACGATCACCATCCTGGCCATGTTGGCGGCCCTGGTGGGGGGCTGGCAACTGGCGCGCGGCTTCCGCCAGGCCAACCTGGCCCTGGGCATGGTCATCCTGCTGTTCGTGCTGGCTTTCCTGACCTGGGCCACAGCGGGCAAATCGCTCAACCTGACGGGGATGTTGCAGAGTTCGCTGCTGCGGGCCATCCCCATCGTGCTGGGAGCGCTCAGCGGCATCTTGTGTGAGCGCTCCGGGGTGATCAACATCGCGATTGAGGGCATGATGCTGAGCGGCGCGTTTGTGGGCGCCTTCATCGGCAGCGCCGCCCACAATTCCTGGGTGGGGATGCTGGCCGCGATCCTGGTCGGCGCGCTCCTGGCCGCCGTTCACGCCGTGCTGTCTATCAAGTATAAGGTGGACCAGATCATCAGCGGGACGGTGATCAACATCTTTGCGGCGGGGGCCACCAGCTTCCTGTCTTCACGCATCCTGCAAGAGTATCAGGAGCTGAACAACCCCGCCATCTTCCCGCCCATCCCCATCCCCGGCCTGGCGCAGATCCCCATCCTTGGGCCGGTGTTCTTCGCCAATACTATCATCGTGTACATGACGCTGGCGCTGATCGTCATCATCCACGTCATGCTGTTCTACACGCGCTGGGGGCTGCGCACGCGGGCGGTGGGCGAGCATCCCCGGGCGGCTGACACGCTGGGCATCAACGTGTTTCGGGTGCGCTACATCAACGTCATCCTGGGGGGGATGGTGGCCGGGCTGGGCGGGGCGTACTTCACGCTGGGCTCGGTGGGGCCGTTTGACGAGTTAATGACCGCCGGGCGGGGCTTCATCGGCCTGGCCGCAATGATCTTCGGCAAGTGGACACCCTTCGGCGCCTTCGGCTCCTCGCTCATCTTCGGCTTCGCCGACTCGCTCCAGACCAAGCTGCAAATCCTGGGCACGCCCATCCCCTCGGAGTTCCTGCTCATGGCGCCGTACCTGGCGACCATCCTGGCTGTGGCCGGGCTGGTGGGTCGGGCGGTGCCGCCAGCAGCGGACGGCCAGCCCTATGAGCGCGAAGGCGAAGTGCGCCCTCGCCCCAGCCGTAAGGCGGCCACCGCCGATCCCGATCCGCACCCTGAGCCAGACCCTGGGGTAGAGTAGAACCTGTTTTCAGTAGTCAGTAGTCAGATAAAAGCTGATAGCTGAAGCCTGAACGCTGATAGCTTTCATGAGAGGGGGAGGATGATTGAACAGCGCGCTGTGGTTTTAGGCGGGGCAGGTGAGATCGGCAAGGCAGTGGTGCGTGACCTGGCCGAACACAGCAGCTTCCTGCCCATTGTGGTCGCCGACGCCCGCGAAGCGGTGGGGCGGGCCTTTGTGGAGTCACTCGGCTCGGATCGGGTTGTCTTCCAACATGTAGACGCAGGCGATCAGGCCCAACTCGTCAACCTGATGCGCGGGGCGAAGGTCGTGGTCAATACCATCGGGCCATTTTATGAATGGGCACTCACTATAGCGACGGCGGCCATCCATGCCGGAGTCCATTATGTGGATGTGTGCGATGACCCCGATGCGGCTATCGCGCTGTTATCGCTGGACCCCATGGCACGCCGCAAGGGGCTGACCTTCCTGATCTGCCAGGGATGGACGCCGGGGATCATGAACCTGATGGCGGCACGTGGGGCGCGGCAGATGGACCAGGTGGATGAGATCCGCGTCAACTGGCTGCAGGACCTGGGCGAGGAGATCGGCCTGGCGCCCATCATGCACTGGGGGCATGTCACCGTTGGCACAGTGCCCGCCTATCGCCATGGGCAATGGGTGCAGGTGCGCGGCCTGTCCGAGCGTGAGGTGGTGCGCTTCCCCGATCCCATCGGCGAGGCGGCTGTGTTTTACACCGGCCACCCCGAGCCGGTGACGTTACCGCGTTTCCTGGATGCCCAGACGGTCATCTGCAAGGGCGGGCTGGTGCCGGAGGAGAACGTCTCGCTGACGCGCATGGTGGAGGCGCTGGGGCTGGGCAACACGCCGACCCGCATCCGGCGCACGGCCAGGTTCTTTATGCCATTCCTGCCTTATCTGTCCAAGATCGGCGGCAAAACCTCTGGCTGGTCCGGCTCACGTGTGGAGATCCGGGGGCGGCACAACGGGCGTGAGGCGCGCATCATCTACGGGATGGTGCTGCGCGTCTCCCAGGCCACAGGCACCTCCGCCTCCATCGGCGCCCAGATGATCGCGGCGGGGCTGGTCAACCACCAGGGCGTGCTCCCGCCGGAGGCGGCGGTGGACCCGGAGTTCTTCTTTGACGAGCTGGCCAGGCGCGGGCTTAAATTGGTGGAACTGGCGGCGTAGCGCCGGGGGGCTGAGGAGCGCCGGGCCGCCGGATAGCGATGGCCTCAATCTCCACTTTAGCGCCCAGGGGCAGCGCCGCGACCTGGATGGTTGAGCGGGCGGGCGGGTTGGACGGAAAGAACTCGGCGTAGACGGCGTTCATCGCGGCGAAGTCGCCGATATTTTGCAGGAACACCGTCGTCTTGACCACCTGGTCCAGCGCACTGCCTGCTGCCTCCAGGACCGCCGCCAGGTTGGTGAGGACCTGGCGCGTCTGCATGGCGATGTCGCCCTCAATCAGCTTCCCCTGGGCCGGGTCAATGGCCACCTGTCCGGCACAGAAGATGAACTCCCCGGCGATGACCGCCTGCGAGTATGGCCCAATCGCCTTGGGCGCGCCCTCAGTCGCTACGATCATGCGTTGCATCACTGGCCTCCTCTGAGATAGTCAATGAGCCTGGTGCCAGCAGAAGCAGCCGGCGCCGCCGGGCGAGCAGCCGCCGGGCCACCTCGCGGCCTTGACGAAGCACCTGGCGATAACGCTCTTGAAGCGCCTGGGGGGAAAGCCGTTCCCCTGTCGCCGCCCAATAGGTGATTGCGCTCCCCACGACGCGCGTGCCCGCGTAGGCGATGGCGACCTTGGGCAGCAGGCCCCACACGGGCAGCAGGCCGACGAGCTGGCGCGCAAGCTGCCGCCAGAGAAAGCCACTGCCGATGACAGCGGCCAGTTGCGGCAGCGTCTCGCGCCAGTCGGACGGCAGCCCCATCGCCAGCGCGATCTTGTAGGCCATGATGGCCTGGTTTTTGGTCAGCATGACCATATCGCCAGCGGTGAAGGGCAGGTTGAGCACAGGCACGGTCTCCGCCAGGCCGCTCGTCAGGCTGTAGCCGGCGTTGATCAGAGATGTCTCTTCAATCAAGCGCTGCGTCACCGGCTTACGGAAGAGCGGCAGCGCCCGCGCCAGGGCCAGCTCGCGCCCCGGCATAAGGCGCAACACGGCGGGGACGAATTCACGCAGCAGCATCTGCCGGTCCAGCGCCGAGATGAACACTGTGGGCGCGGCAGGCCACGTCCCCACGGCCAGGGTACTCGCCTGCCAGGCCGCCAGCACAGCCTCCCGCTGCCCAGCAACCTGATCGGCCTTGTTCAGGCACACCAGGATGGGCACGCCCTGGCCGCACAAGCGCTCAAGCACCAGATGCGGGCCGTTTTCCCGCAGGGGCTGGCTGGCGTCAATCACCAGGATGGCCGCTGTGACGTTCCCCGGCGGTGCAGCGGGCAGGTCGTATTCACCCACGAAGGCAGGCAACTGTTCGCCCTCGCGCCCACCGCTGCGCATCTGGCGGATCAACGTCGTCTTACCGGCGCCCACCTCACCGACGAGGGCCAGATGAAACAGCTCCTCGGCGCTGCGCCGGATGGCCTCCAGGTCAACCTCGCGCAGGGTATTGAAGATGCTTCCCAGACCCGCCAGACGGCTCATCTGAACAATCCGTATGGTCTCCCTATAGCTCGGCCACGATCTGCCCCATCGCACTCACATCATACCCCGGCAGCGCGGCCACCGCCTGACGGAAGGCAGCACTGTGCAGCAGGTCAAGCAAAGGCTGGAGCAAGGGGCTTTCATAATGCTCGCGGGGGATGACCAGATCGTAGCGTTCATGTTCCAGTGAGATGAAGTCCAGGCCCAGCGCGCGCGCGGCAGCGCGGATGCCCAACCCGACGTCGGCGACGCCGCTTTGCACGGCAGCGGCTACCGCCAGATGGGTGTATTCTTCACGCTCGTAACCGCGTATCCCGCCGGGATCGATCCCCATCTGTTTAAGCCGATAATCCAGGAGCACGCGCGTGCCTGCCCCGCGCTGGCGGTTAACGAAGGTGACATCTGGGCGGGTCAGGTCGGCCAGGCCGCGAATCCCCTTGGGGTTGCCTGGCGCCACAATCAGCCCCTGCTCGCGGCGAACCAGCGTGACCAGGACAGCAGGGATGCCGGGCAGGTATTGGCGCACATAGCTGATGTTGTACTCACCGCTGGTCTCGTCCAGTAGATGCGATCCGGCCAGGTGCGCCTCGCCGCGCCGCAGCGCGATCAGCCCTCCCAGGCTGCCCGCATGCGCCGAGGCCAGGCGCAGCCCGGGGTGAGCCTCGGCCAGGTGTTGCGCCAGCAGGTCCAGCGTGAGATCGTGGCTGCCGATGACTACGATCGTGTGCTCAATCTCCTCAGGCTGCCGGTAGAGCCTCACGGTCACCGTCTCGCCCGCATGGACGCCCTCGGAGAAGCGCGGGATCACCACAATGCCGTCGGCGCGGACGAGGGAGGTGAGCACGCCCGCGCCCCGCGCCAGCGGCGCAGCCACAACGCGCCCTCCCACCTTGCCCACCGTGACACGCAGATATTCGTCATCGCCCAGCGGCGAGAGCACCTTGCGCGTGATCGTCGCCTGGACGGTGGGGCGCACCTGCGGGGGACGCCCCAGCCAGCGCGCCAGGAGCGGCTCCACGAAGATCTCGCCGGTGAGCGCAGCGGAGACGGGGTAGCCGGGCACGCCGATCACAGGCACAGTGCGCGGAGAATGGATCAGGCCCAGGATGACCGGGTGGCCGGGGCGGACAGCCACGCCATGAACCAGGAGTTCGCCCAGGCCGGCGACGACGCGCGCAGTGAAGTCCTCGGAGCCAGCGGAGGACCCGGCATTGACCAGGACGAGATCATGGGAGGCGGCAGCCTCCTCCACAGCCACACGCAGGCGCGCCTCATCATCGGGGATGATCGGCCAGCGCGTTGCCTGGCCTCCCCAGCTCTCCACCTGCGCCGCCAGGACGATGCTATTGTATTCAATGATGTCGCCCGGCCTGAGCGGTGATCCCGGCGGGACCAGCTCCGTGCCTGTGGGGATCACGGCGACGCGCGGCCTGCGGCGGACATGCACATGGGTGTGACCACACCCCGCAATCGCCCCCAGGTCCACTGGCCGCAGCACGTGATTGGCAGGCAAGACAAGCTCGGTCGCCACCATGTCCTCGCCCATAGGCCGCACGTTGCGCCAGGGCGGGACCGGGGCCATGATCTCAATGGCCTCCTCCCCGATCTGGACGTGCTCAATAGGGATAACCGCGTTGGCCCAGGCAGGCAGGGGGTCCCCGGTATCCACATAGACGGCCTGCGCTCCCAGCGCCAGCCGCAGCGGGGCTGTCTCGGTGGCGCCGACGGTCTCAGCCGCGCGCACCGCGTAGCCATCCATGGCGGCGGCATGATAGTGGGGTGAGGAGATCCGCGCCCAGACCGGTGCAGCCGTCACCCGGCCCAACGCCTCGGCCACAGGCACATCCTCGCCAGGGAAAGGTTGCCACAGCCCGGCGGCAGCCAACGCCTGAGTAAAGCGCCGCCAGGCTTCATCCAGCGGGATGTCCTCCAGGTAGATTTTGCGCTCCACTCCCTTCATCCCCTTCACGCCTCACGTTTGGCGCTTCACGGAAACAGCCTCACCTCCACTCGCTGGCCCGCCTGCAACCCGCCCGCATCCAGCGGCACGATCACCAGCCCATCAGCCCGAACCAGCGTGTAGATCAGGTTGGATTTACCGAAGACCGGGTCGGCCCAAAGCGTGCCGTCGCGCTCCTCCAGGCGCACCGGGACAACATCCTGGCGCCCCGGGGTAGAGGGAATATTGCGGGCCAGCCGCGCCCAGACATGGGGAACAGGTGGCGGTGCGCTGCACCCCTGAAGATGCCAGAGCGTCGGCACCAGGAACAGCCCGGCCACGATCAGCGCCGAGACCGGGTTGCCCGGCAGGCCGAACAGCGGCTTCCCCGCGGCGACCGCCAGGATGGTGGGCTTGCCCGGCCGGATGGAAACACCGTGCACCAGCACGCCTGGCAGGCCCAGCCGCTTGATGGCTTCGGCGGTCATATCGCGTGTGCTCACCGAGCTGCCCGCCGAGAGCACCAGCGCGTCCGCCTGCTCCAGGCCCTGCCGGGCCGCCGCTTCCAGCGCCTCAAAGCGGTCGGGGGCGATGCCCAGCGGGATGGGGACCCCTCCGGCCCGACGCACCAGCCCGGCCAGGGTGGCCGTGTTCACATCGCGCACCTGGCCTGGGCCGGGCGCGCTCTCCGGCGGCACAATCTCGTCCCCGGTCGCCAGGAGCGCCACGCGCGGGCGGCGGGCCACCGGCACCTGGGTGATGCCCACCGCCGCCAGCCCGCCCAGGTCCTGCGGGCGCAGCCGCTGCCCTGCCGCCAGCACCGTGCTCCCCAGTGCGATGTCCTCCCCGACCTGGAGCACGTTCTCACCCGGCGCCACCGGCCCCAGCACCTCAATCTCCTGCCCGGACAGCTTCTGCGTCTTCTCCACCATGACGACGGCATCCGCGCCGGGCGGCAGCATCCCGCCGGTGTGGATCAGCGCCGCCTGACCAGGGCCAACTGTGACGGTCGGGGCGCGGCCCATCGGCACCTCGCCGACAACGGTGAGGTAGGCCGGTAGCCCCTCGGAGGCGCCGAAAGTGTCGGCGGCGCGCACCGCGTACCCGTCCATGGTAGAGCGCGCAAAAGCGGGCAGGGACACCGGCGCGCTTAAATCCTCAGCCAGGACGCGATCAAGCGCCTCGGCCAGCGGCACGGTCTCAACGCCCAACGGCCCAGGCGGCAAATGCGCCAGCAGCCGCTGCAGCGCCTCATCCGGCGGCACAACGGTGAACAGCTCGCTCGTCATCCCTTGATCTGTCACACCTCAAATGTCACCACCGGGGCCTCGCCAGGGCCGCGTTCGCGCACATAGCCCAACCACAGGGCCAATGTGACCAGCGACGCCAGGCCGGAGAGCAGCCCGACCCCACCGAAGCCCCCCAACGCCCAGAGCGCAGCCCCGGCCAGCGCCCCCGCCATGCGCCCCAGGTTCATCGCGGCGATGTTCACCGACAGCATCGTACCCCGCGCAGCCGGCACCAGCTCGGTGATCAGCGGCAGGCCGGAGACCACAGTGAACTCAAAGGACAGAAACAGCAGGAACAGCCCGGCCAGGGCAAACTCCAGGCGGTTCCCCACGAAGGGCAGGGCCGTGTAGGCCACAGCCGTGAGGGCCAGGCCGATCGCCACTGCGCGCTTCTTGCCCAGCGCGTCGGTGATCGCCCCCGTCAACAGTTCGGCGATAAGCTCGGCCACGCCGATCACCGCCGTGGCCAGCCCCAGCCGCACCGTGCTCAGCCCAAAAGACTGTTCCATCCAGCCGCCATAGGAGATAAGCAGGTTCTCATTGGCGAACATGATCAGGAAGAACACGAATACGGCCATCATGGCGCCGGGCTGGCGCCACACCGTAGCATAGCTACGCCAGGGGCTGACGCGCGGCGCCTGGCGCAGGGCGTGATCGGCCCGCGCCGGGATGACCAGGGCGATGAGCACCAGCACCAGGGCGCCGAACACCCCCAATATCCCGAACGGCGAACGCCACCCCAGCGCCCCAATCGCCAGCCCCACCAGCGGCGCGCCGATCAGGATAGCCAGCGACCAGGCCAGTTCAGTAGCGGCGATCACGCGCCCGCGCCGATGATAAGGCACGCGGTCGCCCAGGTAGGCTTGCAGGCTGGGGTCAAACAGCACTTTGCTCAGGCCAATGAGCACGAAACCGAGGAAGAAGCTGGCATAGGCCGGGACAAGCGCGCACAGGGCCAGGCCCAGCACGAATGCCGCCAGGCCGATCAGCATAGACGTGCGCCGCCCATAGCGGTCCGACAGGGGACCGAAGAGCGGGCTGGCGAAGCCGGTGGCCGAACGGGCGGCCATGAGCAGTTGCGCCTGGTCAAGCGAGACCCCCAGCCCATCCGCGAAGCGCGGCAGGAACGGATAGGCCATGCGGTAGCTGACGTTCAGCGCAAACCGCGCCAGGATAGCCGCGGCGACAGGGCCCGAAAGCCGGTCGGCCCTCTCTCTATCATCGCTATAGCTCATGCCGGTCTCCTGTCGGTGCTGGAAGATTGGGCTGATTTCATCCATATGCGGCGCAGGCGCCAGAGAACACCCGGCGGATAGCCGATCATCTTGGCAATGTCGCCGGTGACGCGGATGATGGGCACCCACAGGATAGCCTCCAGCCGTTCTCGCAGGCTCAGGCCAGCCAGCATGGGGATCAGGCGACGATAAGGTCGCCACAGCATGGCCGCCGCGCCCACCAGGTAAAGCCCCCACCACGCCGGCCCGAAGCGCAGCCCCAGCACAGCGATGGCGGGCACAGCCAGCAGATAGGTGCTGTAGCGGATGGCGTGGCGCTTCGGCCAGAGCCCGGCCTTGCCGTCGCCGCGCGCGTAGAGATAGTACTGGCGGAAGAAGGCCCTCAGGCTGCTGCGGGGGCGGAAGAAGGCGATGGCGCGTGGCGCGAAGGCAAAGGGTCGGTAGCGCTCTAACAGCTTGAAGTCAAACACCAGGTCCTCACAGTAGTCCAGGTCCTCCGGATAGCCCCCTACAGCGGCCCAGGCCACCTTGCGGAAGGCGACCGAGCGGCTGGAGGGCAGGAAGCGGGCCGGATGGATCTCCGACAGCGTGGGCAACACGGTGGCCCCCATGGCCACCTCAAAAGCCGTGCGCGGGTCCGGCAGGAAGAAACCCGCCACCACCGCGACCCGTTCATCGGAGAAAGGCGCCAACAGCGCAGCCAGCCACTCAGGCACCAGCCGCACGCCCGCGTCGGTCACCGCGATGATCTCGCCGGAGGCGGCGGCGATGGCGGCGTTGCGCCCCTGCGAGATATTCGCCCCTGGCCGCTCCAGCACGCGCAGCGGCAGGCGCTGTGTGTATTCGCGCAAAATAGCCAGTGTGCCATCAGTGGAGCCGCCATCCGCAATCACGACCTCGTCGGGGGGCCGGGTTTGAGCTGCCAGCGAATCAAGCAAGGCCCGGATGCTGGCGGCCTCGTTTTTGATGGTGGCGACAACAGACACGTTCACACCCCCGATTATAGCAGCGATCCGCCACAAACCGTAAAACGCCCCCCATTTCCCCCATAGAGGGAAGATGCCCCCTCCCCCCTGGATGGGGGAGGGCCAGGGAGGGGGTGAGATGCCCCCACAAGGGGGGAGGGGGTGGTTTTACCTTTTGCCCGTTACGTTTTATAATCGCGCTTGGCGTATGACTGCGCTACGAGCCATCGTACAACGCACCTGGCCCGCCACGGCAAGCCGCCTCCGCCTCAGCTTCGCCGGGCGCGTTTTTGTGTTGGCACTTCTCCTGCGGCTGCTGCCGGTGTTGCTCACGGCGCGGCTGGGCATCGGCCTGGACGACATGTTCCAGTATGACATGCTGGCCCGTAGCCTGGTCGCCGGCAATGGCTACCGCTGGTATGCCCAGCCCGATCTCTATACCCTCAGCCGTTACATCCAGTTTGACCTGAGCAGTGTCCCCTACGATCCCAAAGGCATCCCCACCAGCTACCGGGCGCCCCTTTATCCGGCCTTCCTGGCGCTCATCTACGCCCTCAGCGGCCTGGAATGGCGCTTCTTCGCTGCCCGCCTGGCCCAGGCTGTGCTGGGTGCCACACTGGCCCCGCTCACGTACTGGATCGCCCATCGCGTTATATCACCTCCCTTCGCTGCCCCCAGGGAGAGGGAGGAGGGGAAGGCGGCGAGGTTAGCCGCGTTGATCGTGGCCCTCTACCCCTGGCTGATCCTCTTTCCCCTGGGCCTGGCGACGGAGAACCTGTTCATCCCGCTCCTGGCCCTCGCCATCCTGGCCCTGTTGCGGGCGGGCGAGACCGGCTCGCTGCGCGATTGGGCGCTGGCGGGGGTTGCCCTGGGGCTGGCGACATTGACGCGCTCAATTATCGTCGGCTTCGTCCCCCTGGCCATCCTGCTGATCCCCAGGAACCGGCTGCGGGGCGGGCTGATCCTGCTGGGGTGCATAGCCGCCCTGACCCTGCCCTGGGCCTATCGCAACACGCGGCTGCACGGGCAACTGACCTTTGTGGAGAACAACCTGGGCACCAACCTCTACCTGGGCTATCATCCTCAGGGCACAGGCACATTTCAGTTCGGCATCTCGCTTGACCTTGTGCCCATTTTGGACGACGCCGAGCGCAACCGGCGCGGGATTGAGGCAGCCCTGGGCTTTATCCGCGATGACCCTGGCCGGGTGCCCTATCTGTTCGTGCGCAAGCTGGGCTACTTCTGGGGCCTGGAAAAACGCCCCTTTGTCTACTTCTACAGCAATAACTACCTGGGCCACTGGCCCGATGCCTTGCTCGCCCTGGCGTTGTTGGGCCTGTGCCTGCCCTTCGTCCTGCTCATGCCGCTGGCGGTCATCGGCGCCCTCCAGCCGTTCTCGCCCCCGGCTCGCAGTGGAAACACACGGGGCGCCTTTCTCCCGATCGCCCTCATCCTGTATTTCAGCGGGGCCTATGCTCTGATACTCGCTGAGGAGCGCTATCACCTGCCACTTATCCCCTTTCTGGCGGTGTTCGCCGCCTGGGGAGCGAGGCAGGTGCTGAGCAGGAAGAGACACAGCAGCCAACCTCGGAGCCTGTGGCGCCCGGCCCTGGCCCTCAGCCTGATCGCCTTGCTGCTCCTCAACTGGGGGCTGGAGTTGCAGCGGGATGCGCCTAAGCTGGCGGCCATGTTCGGGCCGACCGGGAACCGAATGGGGACGGATTACTGACGAGCGGTCATCCAGGCATGATTGAACTTCTGGGGCTGCGGCTGGACGCGAAGATCACCACCATGATCGTGGTGAGCACATTGCTCATCCTGGTTGAGCACTATCACAGCTTCACCTCGCTCAAGGCCGCCGACCGTTTTCTCCTGTATCTCGTCGTGCCCCTGATCCTCATCGTCCTCTTCTTCCGTGAATCGCCCCAGGTGTATGGCTTCCAGGTGGGCAACTGGCGACTGGGGCTGGCCGTGGCTGTCGTCGCCATCGTCCTCCTGGCCGTTCTCATGGGGTGGCTGGCCCGCACGCCAGCCTTCACTAGCTATTACGCCGGTCGCGCCCGCGCCTCCCTCATTGCCCTTCTCGGCGAAAACGCGCTGGACCTGTTTAGCTGGGAATTCCTGTTTCGCGGCTTTCTGCTCTTCGGCCTGGCGCGCCGCTTCGGCGATGAGGCCATCCTGCTCCAGGCCGTGCCCTTCGCCATCGCTCACCTGGGCAAACCGGAAGTAGAGACACTGAGCACGATCTTCGGCGGCGCGGCCTTCGGCCTGCTGGCCTATCGCACCAACTCCTTCTTCTATCCCTTCCTGATCCACTGGTTCTTACAGACCTGGACGATTATGATCGCAGCCAGGCTGATCTAATGGGCGAACGAGCTTCCTCAGGTTCAAACATGGGCCGGGTGATTGAGCTAGAGCTGACCGAGATGGCCTATGGAGGGGCAGCGGTCGGTCGGCACGAGGGGCGGGTGGTCTTTGTCCCTTACGCCATCGCCGGTGAGCGCGTCCGCGTTGAGATCGTGGAAGAAAAGAAGCGCTACGCCCAGGCACGCCTCGTTGAAGTCTTAACCCCTTCGCCTGATCGCGTCCAGCCGCCCTGCCCGCACTTCGGGCCAGGGCCGGAAGGGCCGTGCGGCGGTTGCCAGTGGCAGCACGTGGATTATCCCGCTCAGGTGCGCTTCAAGCAGGCCATCCTGGCCGACCAGCTCCGGCGTATTGGCGGCTTCCGCGACCCGCCGCTCTTGCCGCCTGTGCCCAGCCCCTCGCCCTGGGCCTACCGCAACCAGGCCCGTTTCGGCATCAGCCCGGACGGGCGCCTGGGCTATCGCGCCCTGAATAGCCAGCGCATCATCCCCATCCGCGAGTGCCATATCATTGACCCGCGCCTGCTGGCTCTGTTCCAGGACCTTGACCTGGAGCCTGCCGGGCTGGAAGGGGTGACCTTGCGCGTGGGAACAGCCACGGAGGAGCTCATGCTGGTGTTGGAGCTTGCAGGCGATGAGTTGCCCGCGCTGGAAACAGACCTGCCGCTCTCTTGCGTGCTCCAGTTCCCAGACGGTTCAAGCGCCGTGCTGGTGGGCGAGGGCGATCTACTGGAGGAGGTTGCCGGGCGCCGGTTTCACATCTCGGCAGGCAGCTTCTTCCAGGTGAATACGCCCCTGGCCGGGAAGATGGTGGAGCGCGTGCTGAGCTATCTGGACCTGAAGGGCAACGAAACCGTCCTGGACGCCTACAGCGGCGTTGGCCTGTTCACGGCGTTTCTGGCGCCCCACGCGGCCCGCGTGATCGCCATTGAGTCTAACCCCAGCGCGGTCGCCGATGCCCAGGTCAACCTGGACGAGTTTAACCATATTGAGTTATACCAGGCGCGGGTAGAGGAGGTACTGCCTGTACTGGAGATCGCACTGGACGCTGCCGTTCTTGACCCACCGCGCACGGGCTGCGCGCCCGCCGTGATTGACGCGCTCATCCGGCTCAGGCCGTCTCGCCTCGTGTATGTCTCGTGCGATCCGGCCACGCTGGCCCGCGATTGCCAGCGCCTGGCCGCGGGCGGTTATCACCTGGTGGCAACGCAACTCTTTGACATGTTCCCTCAAACGTACCACATTGAGAGCGTCTCGCTCCTGACCGCACAGGGCTGATATGGGGGATACCTGTTGGCAGGCGCCCCGGCTTTAGCGCGTTTGCCTCCCCCATCCGGGGGAAGGGAGATCGCCCGCCCCCCTCCCCCCTTTGCGGGGGAGGGAAGGGGTGGGGGGAACGCTCCCCAATTGACCCTGAGATAAAATGTGCTATACTTAACATAGCGCTGCCCAATGGATACCAGTCAACCCACCCAGGCATATGAAGATGTCCCGGATCACGAGCTGCATCGCCTGCTGCTTGAGGGTGATCCCACGGCATCCGCACGCATCGCCGAGAGGCATTGGCCGCGGCTGGTTGAACGTCTGAGCGCCTGCTACCCCAATGTGCCGGACCTGGTTGAGGACGCCGTCTGCCAGGCCCTGACCGACTACTTGCTCCGCCCCACGATCTACGACCCCAACTGCAGTTCCCTATCTGGCTTTCTGTTCATGGCAGCCAAGGCCGACTTGCTCAATCTGCTGGCAGCCGAGAAACGGCGATGGAAACACGAAGTGGTTGAGCTGGATCAGGATGATCCGGATGTCGTATTTAATGAGTCGGGTGGGGAATATCTAGCAGATGAGACGGCCAACCCTGATCGGTTGGATCTAGACCAGGACGAATTTGAGGCGCGTATTCAGCAGGTGCTGCCCGATCCACGAGACCGACAAATGCTGGCGCTGATGATGGATGGTGAGAGACGCACGGAGGCCTTCGCCCAACTCCTCGGCATCACCTCCCTCCCCCCCGCTGAGCAGAAGGCCCTGGTCAAGCGCCACAAGGACCGCATCAAACAACGCCTGCGACGCGCAAGGATCTGGAAAGATGACAGCTAAACCCGGCTCCCTGGAACGCTTCGCCCAACGGTTGCGCCAACAACCCGCTTTCATGGCATACGTGCTCCAACGGGTGATGACCTACGAACGCATAGATGAGGAGCAATTGGCTATGCGATTAGGGATCAGCCTCGCTAACCTGACCAGACTGGCATTGTGCAAGCGCCCCCGCCCTGAACCAGAACATTTTAGCGCTGATGTCCAGGCGATCACAAAGTACACTGGGGCCAACCCAACCGAACTGATGCGTATCCTGCGCACCCTGGATACATTGGAAGCATTCCAGGAGGGCCTGCCGGCTCAGCCCATCGCCGAGCCGGGCGAAGAGGCCGCCGCTCCTCACCCGGCGCTGCAACCGGGGCTGATGGCTGCCCGCGACCGTGCTGAAGAGGAAGAGGAATACAAGGCGGGCGGTGAAGCACCGGAGGAAGAGACACCCAATACGCAGGCAGAGCCATGAGTCACCTGTCCGGGGTCCGGGCGATGGCCAATGCATTTTGGCGGCGCGCCGGGGAGGTGGAGCCATTCCCCCGGACGATGCAGGCCGCCATCATGCGGGCGCTACCGCTGGCCGTCGTCCTGTTGCCCCGGCTGCAACTGTCCAGCGCGGAGCGCTGGCTGCGCGAGCGCCATGCCCCGTTCCGCTTCCCCTGCACGAACCGGCGGGTACATGGCTGTGTCGTGGCCTATCGCGGCCTGGGGGTGATCTTCGCGGATGGGGCGGACGAACCGGGAGAATTGCGCCTGACGCTGGCGCACGAAGCCGCCCATTTCCTGGCGGATTATCTCCAGCCGCGTGAGAACGCCCTGGCGCGACTGGGGCCGGCCTTTGCCGACGTGTTGGATGGCCGACGCGAACCGACCGTGCAGGAGCGCGTCTACGCCGTGCTCAACCACGTCCATGTGGGCGTGTATCACAACCTGATGGAGCGCCGGGCCGATGGCCAGCCCACGTTGAGCGCCATATGGGATGCCGAGGACCGCGCCGACCGGCTGGCGTTGGAGCTGATCGCCCCCGCCCAGGCTGTACTCGCCCGCGTGGACCTGACCCTGCCGCGCTACAGCCAGCGCCACGCCGCCATTGTCCAATGTCTGACCGCCACCTTTGGCCTGCCCGACGATATGGCGGATTGGTATGGCCGGATGCTGCTGCAGTCCATCGGCAAGGGGGTGTCCTGGCTGGAACAGCTCGGCCTGCGTGCCTGAGGCTAAACTGCCATCCTGAGCGAAACGAGGTCTCGCCCCCTCCCCCGCAAGAAGGGGGTTAGGGTGAGAGTGTAGGGGCAAAGGTAAAGAAGAGGGAGGCCGGTATGGATGAGTTGAGTGGCCCGATGGGCGAGATGGTACCGATAGTGAACGTCCAGGACCCGGAGTTTGAAGCGGCCTATGGCGAGCCCTTCGCCCGGACGGTTGACCTGGACACCTGGGCACTGGGCGAGAACCTGTTGGAGCTATATGAGCGACTGGAAGCAGAGGTGGCGCAGGCGGTGGAGCAGGAGGACCGCATTCGTGAGGCTATCCGCCGCGAGGTCTTCCCCTGTATTCCCACTGCCCCTGGTGCGCCGAAGGGCGCCGGCGTGTACCAGGCGACCAGCCATGACCTGGAACGCGTCCATCGTGGGCTGCTGTTTAACGGCGGCGTGGAAGCCTGTGACGGCATCAGCCTGGTCCACGATACCATCCCGCTGACGATCACCCAGATCGGCGTGGCGCTGGTGGCCTACAACGGCCATCAGGGGATGTGGGCACACCGATTATTCCGCCGCGACCTGCGCGAGACGGTGGCCGATCCGGTGAACGAGGCACTGATGCTCCTGGATCGCCGCCAGCGACACGAAGGCCCGGGGGCGGGAGGCAACCGCCTGAGCAACCTGGCCCGGCGCGGCATCATGACCTACGCCGAGCGGGCCATCCTGCTGCGCCATTCCCAGGCCCGCTGGCGCATGGGGCATGGCAGCCCGGTGCCCCTGGAATTGCTCAGCGGCCTGTGGGCCGCCCATCCGGACCGCCTGCAACTCAGCCTGGACCTGATCGCTGAGCTGGTTGCCTACCGGCGCTTTGTGTTTGTGCCCAGCGCCCCAGCGGCCCGTGAACGGCTCACCATTGGCCACGCGCTGAACCCGCTGGAGTTCGCCATCCTGAGCACACTGGAAGTGGATATGGGCAGGCTGCTACAGGCCGGTCCCTATCGGGGGCCAGTGCGCACTAAACTGGAGCAATTCAGCGCGGAGATCGGGCCGCAGGTCGCCGTGGGGCTATACCGGGCCTCCAGCGCCGCGCCGCCCTATGTCTTCTACGCCCACGTGGACCACGCCTGTGAAGCAGCGCTCATCGTCCTGGCCGACAGCGTGTTGCAGGAGCATCGCGGCTTCCCTATGCTACTGGACCTGGCCGATATAGTCTGTCGGGCCACCTTCGGCGCGGACGCGTTTGTGCCCTCCGTGCAATTGGCCTACACCGAGGCCGGCCAGCCTTTCCGCTTCCTGGCGGAGCGCGAAACGCGCCACCGCTGAGCATGACATGGATGCACGGATGGGAGAGGTTACCCCTCCCCCGTCAATGAGGAGGAAAGCCACCCCCTTCCAACCAGGCTGAAGCCTGGTACTGGGTGGGGGAGGGGCGAGGTGGGGGGAACTGAAATGACACCGATTATGAAGGAGAAGGACACGATGGACGAAGCTTCTCCACTGTCAGGGAATAATGCCAGCCGGGACGGGCCGACCAGAGCCGCAGGCCAGCCGCGCCCATCTGCCGCTCCACCGCCCGTCCAATCAGTGTCGGCGGAGACGCTGGCCAGCCTGGAAGAGGAGATCGCCGCGGCTGGCGGCGAGTGGCAGGAGGGGCCAGAATTTGAGGGCGCGGTCGGGCGCACCATGTATGACACGCCCACCAGCAAGGATAACACGGTGACCGTGCTCCTGCCCGCCGATAAAATCTCGCAGGTGCCCTCTCAATCGCTGGTGCGCATCAAAAGCCGCCCGAAGGACAAGGGCGGCGATGGCCGCCAATACCTGGGCGCGGTGGTGGAAGGCCCGTTTGCCGAGCCGGACGGGCTGCGTGCGGACGCCCCTATCGTGGTGACCACCACCGTGCGCGGCGGCATGTTCCTGCCCAAATACCATGGCCGCGTCCAGGTCAGCATCCTGGGTGAGGAGGTGGACGGCACGCTCGTCCCACCGCGCTTCCGCCCATTGCCCAACAGCCCGGTCTTCGTCCTGGACCAGGAGGAGACCGCCGAGAAGCTGCATCTGCTGGGCGACATTACGTTAGGGCTGGCGGTCGGCTATGACAACATGCCCGTGCGCCTCTCCACCCAGAGCAAGCTGGTCTTCCCCCGCCACTTCGGCATCCTGGGCACAACCGGCGGCGGCAAATCCACCACCGTGTCCACCCTGGTCAGCCAGCTCCAACGAAGCGGGACCGCTGTGGTCATCTTTGACACCGAGGGCGAATACACCACGATAGACCAGCCCGCCGAGGACCCGGCCATGCTGCGGGCCTTGCGGCAGCGTGGCCTGGCGCCCAGAGGCATCCCCAACACACACATCCTGCACCTGGTTGGACGCGAGACCAGCAACCCCGGCCACCCCCACGTCACGCCATTCTCGCTGCGCTTTGAAGACCTGTCGCCCTATGCGATCTCCGCCATCCTGGACCTGACCGAGGCGCAGGACGAGCGCTTCATGAAAGCCTACGACATCGCCCGGCGCGTCCTGGCAGATCTGAAGATTTACCCCGCGAACGAGCGGGATAAGGAGGAGTTGCTGGAGCTGGATGAGATGGAACGCGGCTACCCACACCTGACGCTGGCCCGGTTGTATGACATTGTGCGCCTGTGTGCCGACACGGTGGCGCAGGAAGCCGTGATGGAGACGCCCTTGCTCACGCGGGAGTTCAGTGAAAACCGCGCGCAGGTCCTGGAACGCATCCGCCAGGCGCAACTCCCCAGCCACGTGGGAAGCTGGCGCAAAGTGCTGGGCCACCTGAGGCGGCTGCTGCGGCTGCGCATCTTTGATAACCCGCGCGCGGCGGCGCCCAACTATGCCCAGATGACTCAGCCAGGCCAGGTGACCATCATTGACCTGAGCGACACGGATTCGCCCCAGGTCAATAACCTGGTGATCGCCCAAATCCTGCGCGGGCTGCACGTGCAGCAGGACGAGAACTATCGGATGAGTGAGAAACAGGGCCAGCCGCCCCGACGCACAGTGATCGTGATTGAGGAGGCGCACGAATTTCTATCGGCGCACCGGCGGCAACAGATGCCCGTGCTGTTTGAGCAAGTGGCGCGCATGGCCCGGCGCGGGCGCAAGCGCTGGCTGGGGCTGGTGTTCGTCACCCAACTGCCGCAGCACCTGCCCGATGAAGTGCTGGGGCTGATCAACAACTACATCTTGCATAAGATCGCCGACGAGAACGTGATTGGCCGGTTGAAGCGCTCCATCGGCGGCATTGACGAGGCCCTGTGGTCCCGCCTGCCCAACCTGGCGCCTGGCCAGGCGATCGTCAGCGCCGGCAGCATGGCCCGCCCGCTCCTGGTGGCAATTGACCCGGCGCCGTGCAAGCTGCGCATGGTGGCCTAGACACTAGAGGCCATGAACCTGGCGCACGCGGGCCAGCACCTCGTCCGCCGGGCGCTCCGGGCGCGGCGGCGGGCCAACCGGGTCATCTACCTGCGGGTCGCCCAGCAAGACGCTCAGGCTGGCGCATACCCCTGCGGCCAGTGCGTTAAGGTTGTAGCCACCCTCCAGACAGAGCACGAGCCGCCCGGCACATAGCTCATCGGCCAGCGTGACCAGCCGCCGCACCACAGCGGCCAGGCCGCTCACCGTGGCCAGCAGGCTGCCCAGTGGATCGGCCCAATGCGTATCGTATCCCGCCGAGACCAGGATCAGATCAGGGCGGAAGCGCCGGGCCAGCGGCGCGAGCACTGTGTCATAGGCGGCGGCAAGCGCAGTGTCGCCCGCGCCCGCCGGGAGGGGCACATTGACTGTTGTGCCCGCTCCGGCGCCGCGCCCGGTCTCAGTGAGCCAGCCGCTGCCGGGGTAGATACCCCACTGGTGCGTAGAGAAGTAAAGCACAGCGGGGTCCTCGTAGAAGATCGCCTGCGTGCCATTCCCATGATGCAGGTCAAAATCGGCGATGAGGACGCGCTTCAACCCGGCAGCCAGCGCAGCGCGGGCGGCGATGGCCACGTTGTTAAACAGGCAGAAGCCCTCCCCTGAATCGGGGAAGGCATGGTGACCCGGCGGGCGCACCAGCGCAAAGGCGTTGTCGGCCTGGCCTTCCAGGACCGCCTCAACCGCGCGGATGGCCGCGCCCGCCGCCAGCACAGCAGCCTCGTAAGACGCCCGGACCACATAGGTCTCACCCCCATCCCAGGCGTCGCCGCCTGTCTCCGCCCGGCGGCGGATCCACTCAATATATGTACGGGTGTGGACGCGCTCCAGTTCTTCCAGGGTTGCCGGGCGTGGCGGGATGGCGAGCAGGCGCTCGCGCAGGCCGCGCTGGGTGATGGCCGTGTGGATGCGCTCCAGCCGGGTGTGGTTCTCCGGATGGCCGGGGAGCGTGTGAGCCAGGAAAAGAGGATCGTAGAGGAGTGCGGTTATCATCTGCTCACGTGCGGTCCGCTCTCCTGGGCCTTAGAGCGGTGTTGGCGGCGCTCTTCTTCCATAAGCCTGGTGGAGATGATGGCGACCGCGATGAAAAAAAGCCCACCGAAGAGCAGGAAATGGCCGATCTCGCCGACCTGGCTGATCACAAAGATGAAGTCATCCGGCGCCCACCCCCAGGAGACGGCCAGGCGGGAGAGCGCAGATTGGGGCACAAGGTGGTAAGGGACATCCAGCATTGCGCCGGTCATCACCAGAAAGACACCCACCCAGGCCGCCGCCGGCATAGAACGCAGGCGCCGCCCGGCTTTTTCCATGCGTGCGTTCATACCAGCCCCATTATAGCATAATCGCAGTCGTCAGTCGTGAATACACCTCCAGCGTTGCCCGCGCCGTCTTCTCCCAACTGAAGCGGGCAGCCTGGGCCAGCCCTTTCTGCCGCAGCACCTCAGCCAGCTCCGGCTGCACCAGGATGCCCAGGATCGCCCCGGCCATTTTCACCGCATCATCCGGGTCCACCAGAAACCCGGCGTCGCCCACAACTTCCGGCAGCGAGGAGGTCTCAGCGGCGACCACCGGCGTGCCACAGGCCATGGCCTCCAGGGGCGGCAGGCCGAAGCCCTCGTAGCGCGAGGGGAAGACAAAGCAGGCCGCGCCCCGATACAACGCGGGCTTATCGTCTTCCTCCACCGCCCCAATGAAGCGCACCGTGTCCTCCAATCCCAGTTGTCTGACGTAGGTGCGTAAATCGGGGAACAGGTTCGGCCTGCCCTGCGGCAGCCTCCCGGCCAGAACCAGCGGGTATTGCTCACCGACCGCCTGGGCGACGTAGGTATAGGCCAGGAGGAGCGTCGCCACATTCTTGCGCTGGTCAAAGCCACCCAGGTAGAGCACATAGTGCTCCGGCAGGTTGTACTTGCGCCGCACAGCCTGGTCCACGAGCGCACCGACGCGAGGTGTGTAGCGTTCCCCAGCCGCCAGGGGGATCACATGGACGCGCTCCTCCGGCACGCCCAAATGGGCAATGATGTCCCGGCGCGAGGCCTCGGAGTCGGTGATGATCGCCTGGGCGCCGCGCGCGCTGGCGATCACCAGGCCGGTGTAGAGCCGCGCCAGCGCCGAACCGCGATAGTCGCGCAGAAGCAGCGGGATCAGGTCGTGGATGGTGACGACGGTCGGGACGGGGGAGCGCAGCGGCGCCCCCCAGTAGGGCACATGGGCCAGGTCCGCCCGTTGTTCTCGCGCCCGGCGGGGAAAACCAACCTGCTCAAACCAGACCTTACGCCAGTCTGAGCGCGAGGCGGGCGGCGATGCGACGATAAACTCGTGCTCTGGTGCGATGCGCTGGAGATGCGCCACAAGCTGGCGCGTGTATTGCCCGCTGCCCGTATCCGGGCGGTCAAAGAACCAGCCGTTTATCAGGATGCGCATGACCGCCATCATGCGTCAAACGTCAATCACGTTTCAGGCTTGACGCTTGACGCATACCCCTCCGGGTGCGCCCGATGCCAGGCCCAGGCGCTGGCGATAATGTCGCGCAGCGCGGGGTAGCGCGGCTCCCAGCCGAGTTCGCGCCGCGCTTTTTCGGCGCTGGCCACCAGCCGGGGCGCATCGCCGGGCCGGCGTGGCATCTCCACCGCCGGGATGGGATGATCGGTGACCTCGCGGGCGACCTCAATCACCTGGCGCACGGAGTAGCCCGCGCCGTTGCCCAGGTTGTAGATGAGCTCGCCGCGCTCATCAAGCGCCTCCAGCGCCAGCAAATGCGCCTGGGCCAGGTCCACAATGTGGATGTAGTCGCGGATGCAGGTGCCGTCGGGGGTGGGATAGTCTGTACCGTAGATGCCCACATGAGGCAACTGGCCAAGCGCCACCTTGAGCACGCGGGGGATCAGGTGGATCTCCGGCTCATGGGCTTCGCCGCGTTCAGCCGTGGCACCGGCAGCGTTGAAGTAGCGCAGCGCGGCGTAGCGCAGGCCCTTAAGCCGGTGAAACCAGGCCAGCATCTCCTCTATCATGCACTTGGTGTGGCCATACACGTTCGCCGGCGCGATGGGGGCGTCCTCGCGGATAGGCGCGTCCTGGCTGGCATAGACGGCGCAGGTGGAGGAGAAGACGAAGCGCGGTACCCCGGCGGCAACGGCGGCTTCAATCAGCGTCAGGCTATTGGCGACGTTGTTGCGGAAGTATTTGCCCGGCTCCTGCATGGACTCGCCCGGCTCAATCAGCGCGGCGAAGTGCATGATGGCGTCAAAGCGTTCCCGCGTGAGCGCAGCGTCCAGCGTGGCGCGGTCGCCGATGTCGCCCTGGACGAAGGCTGCGCCAGGGGGCACGGCCTGGCGGTGACCTTTGGACAGGTTGTCGTAGACCGTGACCCGATGGCCGGCCTTGAGCAGTTCTTCAACGGTGATGCTGCCGATGTAGCCGGCGCCGCCGGTGACGAAGACATTCATGTTGGTCTCCTATTGTAGGGGTTCACTTCCTGAGATACGCGCGGATAAGCGCGATACTGCGCTCCAGCCCCTCCTGGCGGAAGGCAGCGAGTTGTTCGGGCGCAAGGCGGCTGAAGATGCGTTCGGCCACGACGTCAGGCGCCAGGAGTGCGGCGAAGTCCTCCGGCGGGATGCCCAGGCGCCGGGCGAAGACCTCAACGGTGCGCACGGGCGCGCCAGGAGCGAGCTGGGCGGCGATCTCGTCGCGCCAGAGGACGAGGTAGCGGTCCTCCGTGAAGGGCAGCCAGCGGCGCGGCCTGGCGCTCTGGAGCAGGCGGCCTGTGCCGTTGCCCAGGCGAGGCAGGTCTTCAAAATCCAGGTGGGTGCGCAGGACGTTGTGCAGCACCAGCCGCTCGCGCAGGTCCTGCCCCCAGGTGGCATTGCGGCCAAAGTAAGGATAGAAGATGCGCTGCATCCACAGGTCATCCAACAGCAAATGGGCAATGTAGCCCGCCAGGAAGGCCGCACGGGCCTCGGACATGGCTTCAGGCCGGGCCAGCTCCGGATGGGCCGCGAACATAACCTCATAGGACGGGCGCGGGTCGGCGGGCGGGAGCGTGCTGAAGTGCGTGGCTTCGCGCGGCTGACCACTGACCACCTGGACATCCGGCGCGGTGTTGCCGAAGTAAAACGCCCCGGCCTGGCGGGTGAGCAGCTCGCGCAACTCAGCATCCAGCCCCGCCTCGGCCAGGATCCTCTGCGCGACCGTGAGATGCATAAACGGCGTTGGCATACCCTAATTTTACCGGAGGTTAGGGAGAGGAACAAGCGTAGCCGTCGGTTAGAAACCGACGGCTACGCCTGGGAAACCCGCCTTGCGGGTTTGATACCAGAAGCCGTCAGATTCTATCTGACGGCTTGACTTCATGAACCCCCTCCCCCCTTTGTGGGGGAGGGCCAGGGTGGGGGGCACATTCACCCCCCATCCAGGGGGAAGGTATCGGCCCAACCGCACACCCCCATTCGCCAGCAGGGGGCAGATAGGCTATAATTCTGTTAGCGGGAACAGCGGAGAGGATGTAATCAATGAAGCAACAACGGCGTTGGCGGCTGGCTGCCCTGGGGCTGTGGCTGATCGTGAGCCTGGCCTTGAACGCGGTGGCGCAGGCGCAGGGCAACCTCATCCTGGTGGCGAAAGCGGATGGGCCTCTCATGCCCGCGATGCGCGCCTATCTAGAGCGCGCCATCCAGGCAGCCAACGAGCAGGGGGCGCGAGCGCTGATCATTGAGCTGAACACGCCCGGCGGTGAGATCCAGGCGACGCTGGGGATTGTGCAGGCGATAGAGGCCAGCCGTGTGCCGGTCATCGTCCACGTCACGCCGGCGCGCGGCCTGGCGGCGTCGGCAGGCACGCTCGTCACCCTGGCCGGGCACGTGGCGGCCATGGCCCCCGGCACAGTCATCGGCGCGGCCATCCCCGTCACCGGCACGGGCGAGAACCTGCCGGAGGACCTGGCGCGTAAAGAGAAGGAGGCGCTCAAGGCCGCGGTGCGTGACCTGGCCCGGCGGCGCGGCGAGGAGGCCGTCAAGCTGGCCGAAGCCTCCATTGAAGAGGGCAAAGCCGTCAACGCCGACGAAGCCCTGCAGGTCGGGCTGATTGATTTCATCGCCAATGACCGCGCCGACCTGCTCCAGAAGCTGGATAGAAGGACAGCGGCGGTTCAGGATAGGTCAGTGACGCTGGATACCCGCAGCGCGAATGTCGTGGAGTTCCCCATGAACTGGCTGGAACAGCTTGGGCTGTGGCTGGCCAACCCCAACGTGGCCTCGCTGCTCCTGAGCATTGGCTCGCTGGCCATCCTGGCCGAGATCTCCAACCCCGGCACCTGGGTGCCGGGCACGATTGGCGTGATCTGCCTGGCGCTGTTCTTCTACAGCACCGGCCTGCTCACAGTCAACTGGCTGGGGCTGATCCTCATCGGCCTGGCCTTCATCCTGTTCATCCTGGATATTAAAGCGCCCACACATGGCGCGCTGACGCTGGCCGGGACGGCCAGCCTGATCGCCGGGTTGCTGGTCCTGTTCAACTCGCCCGGCACGCCGAGTTACGCCCGCGCCTCCGTCCCTCTGGTCGTGGCGATGTCGCTGGTCATCGCCGCCTTTTTCGCCTTCATCGTGGCCCGCGGCGTTCAGGCCCAGCGCCGACCCGTGCTGACTGGCACGGAGGCGCTGATCGGGCAGATTGGGGAGGCGCGCACGCCCCTCAACCCCTCCGGCAGCGTCTTTCTGATGGGTGAGCTGTGGCTGGCGACCGCTGAGGATGGGCCTATCGCGGCGGGGGAGCCGGTAGAGGTGGTAGGTCGCAGCGGGTTGCGCCTGCGCGTGCGCGCCCTCAGGGCTGGACAGGGCCAGACCTCCTGGCCCGCAGGCCGTCCCCCTCCCCTACCAGGGGAGAGGTGACAGGTCTGCGGCCTGCCGGGTCCCTCAGGCGGGCTGTCTCAGTACGCTGATCACTTCCGCCGCCGTATCATACCGGCCAAAAGCGGGCATGATATAAACGCCCCGCACCAGCCCCTTCAGTTCCAGAAGCAGGTCCTGGGCCATACGGATGCCTTCTTCGCGCCCCCTGTCGCCCGCCAGATGCATACGCCGCCGCACCTCTTCCGGGAGATGCATGCCGGGGACCTCGTTGTGCAGGAATTCGGCGTGGCGCCCGCTGGCCAGCGGCAGAACACCCACCAGGAGCGGCAGGGTCAGCGGGCCGTACAGATCGTTGTAGCGATCCAGAAAGGCCCGCACCGTGCGGCTGTCAAAGACGGCCTGGGTGAGGGCAAAATCGGCCCCGGACTCCATCTTCTTGCGCAACAGCCGGATCTCTTTATCCGCATCTGGGGCGCTCAGGTTAAGTGCCACACCCACCAGGAAGGAGCAGGGGCGGCCAATGGGCGCGCCCGCCTGGTCAATGCCCTGGTTGAAGTGCTGCTTGATCAGGCGCACCAGCCCGGTGGGCACGACATCGTATTGATCGGTGGCCTCCGGGTAATCGCCGATATTGGGCGGGTCGCCCATAACCACGAACAGGTTGCGTACATGCAGGGCATGGGCAGCCAGGAGGTCACTCTGCACGCGCAGCAGGTTGCGCCCGCGCGTGGGAAAATGCAGGATGGTCTCAATGCCCACCTGGGTCTGAATAAGGTGGGCGACGGCCCAGGGGCTCATGCGCAGGCGGGCGCGGGGGCTATCGGCCACACTGATCACATCGGCGCCCTCCTGCTTGAGCATGAGCGCACCGGCCAGCACCCGCGAGGGGTCAAAGCCTTTGGGCGGACTGACCTCCACGTTGACGACGAACTCGCCGCGTTCCAGCTTGCGGGCAAGCTGGGTAGGCGGTTCTGGCGGCAGAGGTTGCTTCTGCCGCGCCGGGGGCTGGACGACGATCACACGCGCTTCCTTGCGCTGCGGGGCGAGGGCCAGCGCGTTCAGCGTCAGGCGCATGGCGCTGATGTGCGCTGGCGTCGTGCCGCAACAGCCGCCGATGATCGTCGCCCCGGCCAGGACGAAGCGCCGGGCGTAGTCGCCGAAGTACTCCGGCGTGGCGCGGTACATGATGCGCCCACCGACGACCTCCGGCCAGCCCGCGTTCGGCTGGGCCGAGATTTTGATCCGGTCGTCCAATCCGGCAGCCTGAAGCGCAGCATGGATGTCCTCGGTGACGGTCAGGACGCGCGCCGGGCCGACCGAGCAGTTGACGCCGATGACGGGGACGTTGAGCGCGGCCAGCGCCTGGGCGACTGCCTCCGGCGTGTGGCCGACCGGCGTGCGCAGGTCCTGGGTGAAGGTCATCTGGGCGATGATGGGCAGGTCACACACGTCCTGCACCGCGCGGACCGCCGCCTCAATCTCCACCAGGTCGGAGAAGGTCTCTACGATGATCAGGTCCGCGCCCGCCTCGGCCAGCGCAGCGGCCTGCTCGCGGAAGGCCGCGCGTGCTTCATCGGGCGTGACCGAGCCGGTGGGGGTCAGGCGCACGCCCGTGGGGCCGATGGAACCGGCGATGAACACGGGTCGCCCGGCCAGCGCGGCCACGTCACGGGCGATGCGCACGCCCGCCGCATTGATGTCGGCGACCTTGTGGGCCAGGTTATGCTCAGCCAGGCGGAAGCGGTTGGCGCCGAACGTGTTCGTCTCAATGATCTCGGCCCCGGCCTCAATATAGGCGCGGTGGATCTCTGCCACCCACTCCGGCTGCGACAGGTTCAACTCGTCAAAGCAATGCTCAAATGTGCCCGTGCGCTGGTAGAGCATCGTGCCCATCGCGCCATCGCACAGGATCGGGCCACGGCTCAGACGTTCAAGGAATGCGTCACTCATCGTTACTTGCCAGGCCACAGTTGAAATCCCATTATTGGGCCTTCTCCGCCCGGAACGCCTCCAACTGCTCCACCCGGCTCATGCCCACGCTGTAATACTTCGCCTGCGGGTGATGGACGATGATCGCGGCAGTGGACTGCTCCGGGACAAGCTGATAGGCGGCGGTCAGGCTCATGCCCAGTTCGCGCTCAGCGGGCAAAAGCTGGAAGACCTTGACATGATCGGCCAGGTCCGGGATGGCGGGGTAGCCCCAGCTATAGCGCTTGCCCTGGCCCTCCGGCAGGCCCAGTTCGCGCCGGATATGGCGGTGGACGTACTCGGCGGTCGCTTCCGCCGTCTGCACGCTCAGGCCATGCGTGAAGTAGGCTTCGCTGTACTCCCCTCTCTCTTGAAGCCCGGCAAAGCGCGCATCCGCCCCCGGCCCGACGGTCACCACTTGCAACGCCACGACGTCCACCTGGCCGCTGCCGACCGGCGCAAAGTAGTCGGCCAGGCACAGCCGTTCACCGGAGGGCTGGCGCGGGAAGCTGAAGCGGGCCAAAGGACGGAGGGCGGTCGTCCGTCGTCCATCGTCCGTCGTCAGCGAGGCCGGATCCCAAATGATCAGATCGTTTCCTTCCGAGTTCGCCGGGAAATAGCCATAAACTGCGCGAGGGGCCAGGTAGCCCAGGCGGAGCGCCTCGCGCTGCATCCGCGCCAGCCGCGCCTCAAACTCGGCTCGCAGCCGCTCCCACTCCTCCCCGTGTGCGTTCTTCGCCCCCCACGACAGGCGGAAGAGTTCGTCCCTATCAATGTATTGGAAAACGATCTCCAGCGGCATCTCGCGGATGGTGCGCACACCCCAGAAGGGTGGCGTGGGGATGAAGGGCGCCGGGCCGACGGTCGGCACAGCCTCACGGGTGAGGCCGGAGCGTTGGGGCAGGGGTCGGCCGATCTCCTCGTAAGCCTCAGTGATGATCCGCCCCACAAAGTCGCCGCGCTCCAGGGGGTCAATCAGCTTATCCAGCGTCTCCAGCCCCTCAAAGGCGTCCTTGCAATAGAACACCCCTGGCTCGTAGGGCACGCCGTCCTCCACGAACAGGATGCGCCGCCCGAACTTGCGGTTGATCGCCGCGCCGCCGACGAGCACGGGGAACTTCAGGCCGCGCCTGTGCAACTCCTGCACCACCAGCGGCATCTGCCTGGAGGTGGACACCAGGAGCGCCGACAGGCCGATGGCCGTGGCATTCACCTCCACCGCCTTGTCAATGATGACGTTCGCCGGGACCTGTTTGCCCAGGTCATAGACCGTGTAGCCATTGTTCGCCAGGATCGTCCCCACCAGGTTCTTGCCGATGTCATGGACATCGCCGTACACCGTCGCCAGGACGACCCTGCCCTTGGTCACGCCCTCCTTCTTCTCCAGGAACTGCTCCAGATGGGCGACGGCCTGCTTCATGACCTCCGCCGATTGCAGGACGAAGGGCAGGATCAGCTCACCCGCGCCGAAGCGGTCACCCACGTCCTTCATCGCCGGGAGCAGCACATGATTCAGCACCCAAACCGGGTCGTGGCGGGTAAGCGCCTCGTCAATAAGCACCTCAATACCCTCTTTCTTGCGGTGCAGGATTTGCCAGTGAATGCGCTCCTCGGCAGTCATGCCGGCGGTCGGGTCGGCCTCAGGCTCCTCACCTGCTTTGACCTCATGCTCCGCAAAATACTGGATGTAGCGGGCCAGCGCGTCAGGATGGCGGTTGAAGATCAGGTCATCGGCCAGCTCGCGCTGCTCCGGCGGGATCTCGGCATAGGGTGTGATATGTTTAGGGTTAACGATGGCCATATCCAGCCCGGCGGCGACGCAGTGGTAGAGGAAGACGCTGTTGAGCACGGCGCGCGCCGCCGGCGTCAGGCCGAAAGAGACGTTGGAGATGCCCAGGCTGGTGAAGACACCGGGCAGGCCAGCCTTCACGCGGCGCAGGCCCTCAATCGTCTCAATAGCCGAGCGGGCCAGCTCCTCCTGGCCGGTGGAGACCGGGAAGGTGAGCACGTCAAAGATCAGGTCCTCTGGCTTCAGGCCATATTCGCCCACGACGATGTCGTAGATGCGTTTGGCGATAGCGAATTTGCGCTCAGCCGTGTGGGCCATGCCTTCCTCGTCAATGGTGAGAGCCACAAGGACGGCGCCATGCGCCTTGGCCAGCGGCACCACCCGGTCCAGCTTCTCGCGCCCGCGCTCCAGGTTGATGGAGTTGATGATCGCCCGGCCCGGATAAGTCTTCAGGGCGACTTCCACCACCTCCGGCTCGGTGGTGTCAATCATCAACGGCGCTTCAACCCCGCTGGCCAGCTTCTTGACCACCTGGCGCATCTGGGCGACCTCGTCGGCGCGTTCGGTCAGCGCCACGCACACATCCAGGACATGCGCTCCACTCTCCACCTGCTCGCGGGCGATCTGGAGCACGCCGTCATAATCCTCCGCCAGGAGCAACCGCTTGACGGCGCGGCTGCCCTGCGTGTTGACGCGCTCGCCGATCAACAGAGGGCGCGGGTCTTGCCGGAGCGGTGTGGCGCGAATGGCTGAGGCAATCATGGGGACGGGTTCTTTAGAGCGCGGTCGGGTCAGGGGCGAGGGGTGGTCGGTGCCAACAAGCTCAATCAGGCGTTTCAGGTGGGCTGGCGTTGTGCCACAACAGCCACCGACGACAGCGATCCCATGCCGCTCAACGAACTCAGCCAGCGCCTGGGCAAACGGCTCAGGCTCCAGGGGGTAGATCGCCTGGCCGTCCACGTTAAGCGGCAGGCCAGCGTTGGGCAGGCAGGAGACCGGCTTGGTGGCGTGCTCGCCCAGGTAGCGGATCGGTTCGCGCATGTGCTCCGGCCCGGTGGAGCAGTTCAGGCCGATGACGTCCACCGGCAGCGCCTCCAACGTTGCCAGCGCCGCCGCCACGTCCGTCCCCAGGAGCATACGCCCGCTGGTGTCCAGCGTCACCTGGCACTGCAGGGGAACGCGCCTGCCGGCCTCGGCAAAGGCCCGCTGAATCCCGTGCACGGCGGCCTTGACTTCCAGGATGTCCTGGCTGGTCTCAACCAGCAAAAGGTCAACACCCCCTTCAATCAACCCGATCGCCTGCTCGCGGAACACATCGGCCAGGGCGTCAAAGGTGATATTGGAGAGGACCGGGTCATCCGACGAGGGCAACAACCCGGTGGGGCCGATAGAGCCGGCGACGAAGCGGGGGCGGTCCGGCGTCTCAAAGCGGTCGGCGACGCGGCGGGCGAGGGCGGCAGCAGCGCGGTTGATCTCAATCACGCGGTCTTCCAGGCCATACTCGCGCAGCGTGATGCGATTGGCGCGGAAGGTATTGGTCTCAATGGCCTCGCAGCCGACCTCCAGGAAGGAGGCATGGATGGCCTCAATCACATCGGGCCGCGTGATGACCAGATAATCGTTGCAGCCGTTGGTGCGCTCACCGCCGAAATCCTCGGCGGTGAGGTGATATTTCTGGATGGTGGTGCCCATCGCGCCGTCAAAAATGACGACGTGGTCACGTATTGCTGCCAGGTAGTCGCGTGCCATATGTTCCCCTTTGACGACAGAGAGCGGGCAACGCTCTACCGTCCGTCGTCTGAAAACAAAAAGCCCCTTCTGGAATGAAGAGGCTCAGTCAAGTTCGTGCCTGACCGCTCTCATCTTCCAGATATACTCTGCCGGAATTGGCACCATGCTCAGGCCGAGCTGGTTGCCGAGGCTTCGTCGGGCCGGTCCCTCCGCCTCTCTGGATAAGAGCGCGTTGCCGCGTATTCGGTTGGGATTATTGCGCTAAATAATAGCATAAAAGACCGGGCATGTCAACAACCCCAACACCGAATTTTCGGGGTGTATTCCATCTTCGGGGATTCGGGGCGACCTGGGGCTGGTGATTGGAAGTTGCGCCTGACGGGGGACGGAAGACGGATTCGCCCCCATCCTCCGTCTTCCGTCCTCCAGGTGGACAGGCTTAATGGTGGTGGCCGCCGTGCTCAGCCGCCTTCCCGATATACCTCTCCGGGGTCCTCTCAAACTCCCGCTTGCAGCCAGGCGAACAGAAGTAATACGTCCGCCCCTCGTAGTCCGTCTTCAAGGTTGTGGTCTGGGGGTCCACCTCCATGCCACACACCGGGTCCTTCACCATCCCTATGTCACCTCCTTTCGTGTGATCTTCCCCGGCATTGTATCTCCCCGGTTGAGCCTGCGCAATCGCCAGGGCGCTCTCCAGGGGAGTGTGACAGGCCAGGTTGTGGTGCTGACGCACCTTCCACAACAACACCCCAATGCCGATGAGATTCATGACGATACCCAGCCAGAGCAGCGGTATCTTGTATACATTGAGAAAGATAACTGCGCCCGAAAGCCCCAAGATAGGCGCGATCTCGGTCAGATGATGAGCGCAGCAGGCCAGCATCGCTACTGTACTTGTGCCAGTGCTTGCCACAACGCCGCCGGCCATAACCTGACGGTGCAGGCTGCGGAGATAACGGAATAGCCCCACCTGTGTGCCAAACCCGGTGACAATTGCGGCCACGAACCAGCGATCCGCAGCAAGCTGCTGGATGGCATGCTCCCAGTCCTGCGACAGGGTAATCACCCCCAGATAGAAGGCCAGCAGGCCCAACGCGGCCAGCAGGCCATAGAGGATAAAGCCTGCCTTCGCCCGCATCCCCCGCGTTGCCAGAGGAGAGGAGCAAAGAGGGGCGGCAGGTGCTATGGCGTCCATCGGAACACCCTCTGCGGCACCCCGGCAACATCACGGATGATCAGTTCAACCCAGGCGGTGTCTGGCCCAATGACCGGGCGACCATCGGGCGTCCTGTCCGGGAAGGTGAGCGTCCCACGACGGTGATGGCCGCCTGCTGGCGCATCCCAGCGGCTGGGTCGCACCTCCTGGCCCCTGTCCGTGCGTAGCACAGCCAGTTCCGCCAGGTCATAGCCATCCAGGTTCACCGAGTGCGTGTTCATGGCCACTTCAAAGTTCAGCCCGGCATGAGGGCCTTGCCAGGTGACCTCAATCGTCACCTGGCCTCCTTCGCTCACCTGGGTTGAAGCCTGTAGGGGCAGGCCTTGTGCCTGCCCATCGGGGGTCGCCTGGGGATGAGTATTGCCTGCGATTCCCGGCGCTGTGGAGGGCCCACAGGCGGAGAGCGCCAGGGCCAGCATGACGACCAGCCCAAGCCGCGCTAACGCCTGGCGGCGTCTCATCCTTGCATCGCCTTCGTTAGATATGTTCTTCACATCCCACCCCCAGCACAAAGTTCAGCACCGAAATAAGGTCCAGGCAGGTACGCGACCGAAACCGGGCTAAAGCCCAGTATTGGGTGGCCGCGCCACAATCAGCTTGACCATCTGCATCGGACCGAGATGTTCAATACCCTCAATGTCCAGCCCGGCGCGCCTCACATTCTCCACCGTGCGACGGTTGATATTTGCACCGCTGAGGCGCACAACCAGAGGATTCAGCCAATCCATCATGCGCCCAATCATCGGTCGGTCAATGCGAACATGCTCAAGTAAGAAGATGCGCCCATCCGGCTTAACCACGCGGCCCAGCTCGCGCAGCCCGCGGATAGGGTCGGGCACCGAGCAGAAAACGAACGTGGCCACTGCAGTATCAAACGACCGGTCTGGGAACGCCAGCGCCTGCACATCACCTTCGCACAGATCAACGGGCACGCCCAGTTCACGGGCGCGTTTCCGCGCCTGCGCCAGCATCTGATCCGCGAGGTCAACAGCGGTGACGTTCGCATCCTGTGGGTAATACGGCAGGTTCTTGCCCGTCCCAATGCCCACCTCAAGAATATCCCCCCGTGCATGACGCCATAACCTGGCGCGCCACCGCTTGAAGCTGCGCTCAGCCAGGGCTTCCCACAGGTCGTAAAAGCGCGCGATACGGTTGTAGCGCGCCTTCGTCGCCGCCGTCGCTGCCCGGTCAATATCCTCACTGATGCTATGCCTATCCGATGAAGGGCCTGTGCGATTTCTATAGGCGTTCCGCCCCACCCATCTCGCCCCCTGCCTCATTGAGATTGACCTTGATCCTGGCTCTGGCGCATCAATAGCCCCATCAGCGCCACATGGCTCAGCGGACAGAGCAAAACCAGCGCGATCAAAACCGGCCCGCTGACCGGGATGTTGAACAGCCAGACCGCAGCCAGTGCGACCACGGGGATCAGGCAGCAGATCACCATCAACCACAGGTGGCGCCTGTCAGTCGTATGCCTTGCCTGGTCCATGCAGTCGCCTCCTCCTCACCTGGAATCCGGGCCAGGCGTCATCGCCGCCGGCCACCAGCATAGCGCCCAGCAGACCAGCAAGATCAACAGCAACAGGCCAGCCGTGACCCCCGCTGCCACCTGAAGACCGAAGAGCGGCAGGATGACCAGGCCGATCAGCGGCAATGTACACAACCATACCAGAAGCGCCGTGATGAGGGGCGCCTCCCAGTCACGGGGGAGAGGCCTCATCCGCTTTTCCCCTGCCTATAGCGCCGCTTGAACCACGCCGTCACCAGCGGCATGGTCACGATCATCGTCAACAGGAAGACCCAGGCCGCCCCGCCAAATCGCGCCACGTCGGGGGTGCCCCCTTTGAGCGTGGCGGCGAGGAAGAAGAGCACGGCCACCGTCAGGGAAATCGCTGTATATGTGATAGCGCTCCGCCGTGCGATCTCGCCCGTCATGTGTTCGCCTTGTTCCATCCTGAACACTCCAGTTTCCTGGCTACCGGCTGCCAGGGCGCAATGAATTGCGCCCCTACTTCGCCCCACCCGCTGGCGCGGCGAGGGTAGGGGCAGCCCCGCTGGCTGCCCGCTGCGCGGCCTGGCGCTGGCGCTCCTCCCGGCGCAGGCTGGGCACGAAGCCGCGCATGAGCAACGTGTTCAACGTCACCGTGAGCGAACTGATCGCCATCAGGAACGCGGCCCACTCGGGGCTGACAACCAGCTTGAATACAGGGTACAACACCCCCGCGCCGATCGGGATGCTCAGCGTGTTATACGCAAAGGCCCAGAACAAATTCTGCTTCACCTTGCGCATCGTGGCTTTCGCCACCTCAATTGCCACCACCACGTCGCGCAGGTCCTCCTTGATCAAGATGACGTCTCCTGTCTCTTTGGCGATGTCCGTCCCCGACCCAATGGCGATGCCCACATCGGCCTGGGCCAGCGCGGGCGCATCGTTCACGCCGTCGCCCACCATAGCCACCTTCAGCCCCTGGGCCTGCAGCGTCTTGATCTCCGCCGCCTTGTCCTGCGGCAGTACCTCGGCCAGCACGCGGTCAATCCCCACCTGCCGGGCGATGGCTTCCGCCGTGCGGCGGTTGTCACCTGTGATCATGGCGACCTCCAGGCCCAGTTGATGCAGCCGCTGAATCGCCTCAGCCGAATACTCCTTGAGCGTATCCGCCACAGCGATCAGACCTTTCAATTGTCCATCCACAGCCACAAACATCACGGTCTTACCATCCTGCTCCAGCGCCTCCGCCTGGGGCAGCAGCCGGGCAATGCTCACACTGCGCTCGCGCATGAGCTTACGATTACCCAAGAGGACCTCATGGCCCTTGTAGCGGGCCTCCACACCGTGGCCGGGGATGGCGTTGAACGACTCGGCGTCAGGGATGTCCAGGCCGCGCGCCTGCGCCTCGCGCACGATGGCCTCGCCCAGCGGGTGCTCCGAGTGCTTCTCGGCAATCGCTGCCACCCGCAGCACAGACAGGCGTCGGTCGTCCGTCGTCTGTCGTCCCTCGTCCACTGCCACCACATCGGTGAGCGATGGCTCGCCCCGCGTCAGTGTGCCGGTCTTGTCAAAGACGATCACCTTCAGCTTCGTAGCGTTCTCAATCGCCTCGGCGTTCTTGAAGAGCACCCCGTGTTCGGCAGCCTTGCCTGTGCCCGCCATGATCGCGCTGGGCGTCGCCAGTCCCACCGCGCAGGGGCAAGAGATCACCAGCACGGTCACCGACAGCAACAGCGAGAAGCCGAACACGCCGATCTCGCCCAGCCTATAAGGCGACAGGAGGAAGGCACTATCGGGGTCAAAGAAACGGTCATAGCCGACGAAAAACCAGAAGACGAACACGAGCACCGCCAGCATGTGCACGCCCAGGATGAAGTGCCCGGCCACCCAATCGGCCAGCTTCTGGATAGGCGCCTTGCTCGCCTGAGCGTCCTCAACCAGCTTGATGATCTGCGCCAGCGCGGTCTCCTTGCCCACTTTGGTGGCCCGGAACTTGAAGGCGCCGGTCTTGTTCATCGTCCCGCCGATCACTGTATCGCCCGCCTTCTTCTCCACCGGCAATGACTCGCCGGTGAGCATACTCTCATCCACCGCCGAGTAGCCCTCCAGCACCACCCCGTCCACCGGCACCTGCTCACCTGGGCGCACCAGGAGGATGTCATCCACTTCCACCTCATCAGCGGGGATGTCCATTTCGCGGCCATCGCGCAGCACCCGCGCCCGCTTGGGCTGGAGCCGCATCAGCTTGCGGATGGCTTCAGAGGTGCGTCCGCGCGTAAGCGCCTCCAGCCAACGGCCCAGCACGATGAACATGGTCAGGAGTGCCGCCGACTCAAAGAAGGTCGCGCCCTCACCGCCGAAGCCCGCGTTCGGCCAGAGTGTGTTGATCACGGCGATGCCATAAGCCGCGCCGATGCCGGTGGCGTACAGGAGGTTCATATCGGTCACACCATGCCGCAGGCCGCGCCAGGAGTTGGTGAAGAACTGCCGCCCCGGCCCCAAGACAATAGGTGTGGTTAACAGGCCCAGCACCCATTTATAGCCCAGCCACTCCGGGACGAAGCGGGGCAGGATCCACATTTCGCGGAAGGTGCCGAGCATCACCAACATGGCGATGGGCAGCGTGAAGGCCAGATACAGGCCCTGGCGGCGGATCTCGCGCTGGCGGGCCTCCTTCTCCCGGTCAAGCGCTTCAACACCCGCGACCTTTTCCTCTGCGCCATAGCCAACCTCGCGGATGGCACGTTTCATCTGGCTCACGCTGACGACGCCAGGGATGTAGGTCACGCGCGCCGTCTCCAGACCCAGATTGACGACGGCGTTCTGCACGCCCTCCAACTCACACAAGGCACGCTCCACATGCTCCACACACGAGGCGCAGGTCATGCCAGTGATGTGAAGGGTGATCTCCGCCAGGCCCACCTCATAGCCGACATCGGTGATCGCCTGGGCCAGTTGTGTCATAGTCACACGCGTTGGATCGTAGGTGACGCTGACTTTGCCGCCTGCCAGGTTCACACTGACCTGCTCAACGCCAGGCAGGTGGCTGAGCGCGTCCTCAACCGTGCGGACGCAGCTCGCGCAGGTCATACCGACCACTGGCAGGGTCACCTGGCGCATCTTGAGCGGTGTTCCTTGTGCCATCGTCTTTCGTCCTCCGCCATATGCATTCTTTACCGTGCGCTGCACTGTGAGGGGCAGCACAACCTTAGCATATCACCTGAGGCGAGGTAGAGGTAGCGCCAAATGACGGGGGAGGGGCTGCGCTAAAATGCCTGTTTTGTAAGCATCTTTACATAGACACCCCCTCATTTGAGATACGATGGTATAAGCCAGGTGGGTCAGCAGCACATGCCCTGTGCCAATATCATTACGAGACTCAGTAGATCGCAGACGTGTCACTCTGAGCCAAAGCCCTGAGCCAAAGCCCTGAGCCAAAGCCCTGAGCCGAAGCCCTGAGCGAAGCGAAGGGGAAGCGAAGGGGAAGCGAAGAGTCTCTTGTGAGCTTCATAAGAGATGCTTCGCTACGCTCAGCAGGACAAACCTGTGATCTGCTGAGACTCAGTTCACATCCACAGGAGGCGCTGCATGGTAAACCGAGCAAATCCGCCCCAATTGCGTCTGGTGTTCCTGGCGATGATTGTGGCCCTGATCATGGCGGCCTGCGGCGGGCAACCAACCACCCAGTTGCCGACCGCCGATGCCAGGGCGCTGTTCACCTACATCAGCCAGTCCAGCCCATACAAGCAGTGGGGCACCTGGCCCAAAGATCAGTGGAACGATTTCACCACGCTCCTCAAGAGCGGCGCCCCACATGGCGGCGTCGTCCGCATCTACGTTAACGATATCGCCCTGGCTGCTGCCAAAGATTTCAAAGGGCAACTGCCGGAAGGTTCTATCATCGTCAAGGAGAACTATACCGGTAATGACCCGGCCCAGCCCGGCAGTTTAGACGCCCTGACCGTTATGTATAAAGTCAAAGGCTACGATCCGGAACATAACGACTGGTTCTGGGCAAAAGTGAAGCCGGACGGCCAGGTGGATGCCGAGGGCAAAGTGGGGATGTGCTATGGCTGCCATGCCCAGCCGGGGAACAAGGATTATGTCCTGCGTTACGGTTTTGGTAGTGAGCCTGCAGTGATCAGCGCCGCCGTTGAGCCGCAGCAGATGCCCTGAAGAAGACGGAGGACGGAGGATTCTGTCCTCCGTCCTCTATCAATACAACACATTCGCCAGCCGCGCCTGGTATTCCTTCGTCAGCGGGTTCTCCGGCCCCAAGATCTCAAAGATCGCCAGCATGGCCTTACGCGCGCCATCGTTCCGGTATTTGCGGTCGCGCCGGACAAGCTCCAGATAGTGATCAAGCGCTTCCTGATAGCGCCGCTGCGCTGCCAGCCGGGTCGCCAATGCCCAGCGGGCCTCCAAGTTGTCCGGATCGCCCGCCAGCCGCAGGCGGCTGATGTGTTCTTCCTCCAGGTGGCGGGCCTCAAGCTGAAAGTTCAACAGGTTGCGCAGTTGCCTGACCGCCGGGGAGAGCGCAGCCTCAGCGGGCAGCCGGTCCAGGACCTGGCTGGCCTCCTCCGGCTGGTTGCGTACAGCCAGCAGGTCAGCCAGGCCAATCAACGCGGTGATGTTGTCCGGGTCATCAGCCAGCACCTGGCGATATAGGGCTTCGGCCTCATCCAGCGCACCGGCCAGCGCCCGCGCCTGGGCCTGCTCCAGGCGTTTATCCACGCGGGGCGGCACGACCCGGCTCAGCCAGTTGCGCACCGTCGGCTCCGGCAGCGCGCCGACGAACTCGGAGACGACCCGGCCATTGCGGAAAGCTTTGACCGCAGGGATGCCCTGCACGCCATAGCGCGCGGCCAGATCGGGGTTCTTGTCCACATTGATTTTCACCAGGCGGAAGGTGCCATTGGCCTCCCGCGCCAGCTTCTCCAAGATCGGCCCCAGCACCCGGCAGGGGCCACACCAGGGCGCCCAGAAATCCACGATGACCGGGATCTCGTGTGAGCGCGCCAGAACCTCTTGGGCAAACGTATCTGAAGAGACCTCTATGACTTTCGCCTCCGTTACACTCATCCAGTCCTTCTCCATCTCCATGAAATAGGGTATTCCAATTTTCCATAGATATAGGGCTGGCGTCAAGTTCAGACGGCTGAATGGGTGCATTCCACATGGGGGGCAGCCCTGCGACGGCAGGCGCGCCTAGGGGGAAGGGGCGCAATTCATTGCGCCCAGGCGCAGGCCGACACCCAGCCCAGTCCGCCGGGGGATAGAATCCTCCGGCTACTTGTATCAAACCCGCTACGCGGGTTTCTCAGAAGAGGCCGCCGATTTCTAATCGGCGGTGGGTTTTTCCCCTCCCCCATCCGGGGGGAGGGAGTGATTGGCCCCCTTCCCTCCCCCGCGAAGGGGGGAGGCTGGGCGCCATGCATGGCGCCCCTCCGGTCGCCAGCACCAGGCCACCCCAAATGTGGAATACACCCACTCAGGCTCTGGGGGTATTGACTTTTCCCCAAAATTGTCGTATACTAAATGCGCAAATGTGCATCATATGCACATTTGTGCAGTGGCCTCATGAGCCAGGCGGCTAGCCCCACCACGGCCCTGATGTGCCTGGCTCGCATTCTGGTGTTTTGAACAATCCGGTAGCATAGTGCGCCCGCGCGGCCCCAGGGAATTGTTTGCCATACCCCTTGCCCCCTGGCCGCCGCCAGGACGCACCCAACAGAAAGGAGGGAGTATTGACGGAACCCGTCCGCATCCCTGACCCCAGCCGAGGCCACGGTGCCCTCGGCGTGACCTGTGGCTGACACCGGATTTTCCAGATCAATCAGACTCCATTCGCCCCAAATCCGCTGCTCCAGCCAGGTCCATCCGCGATGCGGCGTTGTGGCCGTCGGCACGCGCGTCAAAAATAACCACACACACTAATCCAATACGGAGGAACCTATTATGTCTAACCTCGTGGCTGAGATCATTGGTACAATGATCCTCATTCTCCTGGGCGATGGCGTGGTCGCCAACGTCCTCCTCGGGAAGTCCAAGGGACAAGGCGGGGGCTGGATCGTCATCACCGCAGGGTGGGGTTTGGCGGTCGCCGTGGCAGTGTACGCGGTCGGCCGCTTCAGTGGTGCTCACATCAACCCTGCTGTGACGATCGCCCTGGCCGCTGTGGGTAAATTGGGCTGGGACCAGGTGCCGGTGTACATCATCGGCCAGTTCATCGGGGCCTTCATCGGCGCGGTGCTGGTCTGGCTGGCCTACCTGCCCCACTGGGCCGAGACACCGGACGCAGGCCTGAAGCGCGCCGTGTTCTCCACCGCCCCGGCCGTCCGCAACTACGGCCTGAACACGCTCACCGAGATCATCGGCACCTTCATGCTGGTCCTGGGCGTGTTGGCCATCACGTCCAACACAGAGCCGGGCGCCAGCGGCCTTACCCCCTTGCTGGTTGGCTTCCTGGTGTGGGGCATCGGCCTGTCCCTGGGCGGGCCTACCGGCTACGCCATCAACCCGGCCCGCGACCTGGGCCCGCGCATCGCCCATGCCGTGCTGCCCATCCCGGGCAAGGGCGACTCGGACTGGGGCTACTCCTGGGTGCCGGTGGTTGGGCCGATCATCGGCGGCGTGATCGGCGCCCTGGTGTGGGTGGCGCTGGTTCCCGCCTGATGTGATGGGGTAGTGGGCAGTGAGCAGTGGGTACAAAGCTCACTGCCCACTACTTGCTTAATATTCCACTACTTGCTTAATATTAATTAAGGAGGGGTCACCATGAAAAAGCTGATCAACAAACCGGAAGATGTCGTCAAGGAAGAGCTGGAGGGGATCGCCCTGGCCTATCCCGATCTGGTCAAGGTGCACTTTGACCCGAACTTCATCTACCGCGCTGATGCGCCGGTCAAGGGGAAGGTCGCGGTCATCTCCGGCGGCGGCAGCGGCCACGAGCCCATGCACGGCGGGTTTGTCGGCCCAGGCATGTTGGATGCTGCCTGTCCCGGCGCGGTGTTCACCTCCCCTACCCCCGATCAAATGCTGGAGGCTGCCAAGACTGTGAACAGTGGGGAAGGGGTGTTGTTCATCGTCAAGAACTACAGCGGCGACGTGATGAACTTTGAACTGGCCGCCGACATGGCCCGCGCTGAGGGCATCCGCGTGCTCAACATCTTGATTGACGACGACGTGGCGGTGAAGGACAGCCTGTACACCCAGGGCCGACGCGGCACAGGTACAACCGTGCTGGCGGAGAAGATCTGCGGCGCTGCGGCGGAGAAAGGCTACGACCTGAAGCGCCTGGCCGATCTCTGCCGCAAGGTCAATGTCAATGGCCGCTGCATGGGCATGGCCCTCACCTCCTGCACTGTCCCTCATGTGGGTCGCCCCACCTTTGAGCTGGGCGAGGACGAGATGGAGATCGGCATCGGTATCCACGGCGAGCCTGGCCGCGAGCGCATGAAGCTCAAGACCGCCGACGAGATCACCGAACTGCTCGCCCTCTCCATTATTGAGGACCCGGCCTACACGCGCACCGTGCGCGAATGGGACGAGGACAAAGGCGAGTGGGTGGATGTGGAACTGGAGGACCCGCCCTTCCAGCCCGGTGACCGGGTGTTGGCCTTCGTTAACAGCATGGGCGGCACCCCGGCGATTGAGCTGCCCATCGTCTATCGCAAGCTGCACGAGATCTGCGAGAAGAAGGGGCTTAAGATTGTGCGCAGCCTGATCGGCCCCTACATCACCTCGCTGGAGATGCAGGGCTGCTCCATCACCCTGCTCAAGATGGACGACGAGATGATTGAGCTGTGGGATGCGCCGGTGAAGACCGCCGGCCTGCGCTGGGGCGTGTAAGCCCCAAGACGGTCATTCTGAGGCGCGAAGCCATGTCACCCTGAGCGCAGCGAAGGGGCCGAAGAATCTCTCCGTTCGCGCCAACAAGTGAGATTCTTCGCTCGCTGCGCTCGCTCAGAATGACAGGAGAGCGATTGTTCAAATACTCTAAGACTGGCACGAACGGAGGCCCAGAGATTGCATGACGATACCTAAAAGTAAGATTCTGGCGTGGTTAAGGGCGAGTGCAGCCGTGCTGGAGGAGAATAAGACGTACCTCACCGACCTGGACTCGCCCATTGGTGACGCGGACCACGGCGTTAACATGGATCGCGGCTTCAAGAAGGTCCTCAGCCAGCTCCCCGCGGTTGAAGACAAAGATATTGGCACCATCCTCAGAACGGCTGGCATGGCATTGGTCAGCAGCGTCGGCGGCGCCGGCGGCCCCCTGTACGGCACCTTTTTCATGGATGCCGGGAAGGTCGTCGCCGGTAAGATGGACCTCGCGCCTGAGGACCTGCTGCACCTCCTGGAATCCGGGCTGAAGGGGGTGGTGAGGATCGGGAAAACCAACCTGGGGGACAAGACGATGGTGGATGCACTCCACCCCGCTGTTGAAGCGCTCCGGAAAGCGTTGGCCGATAATGTGGGGATAGCGGAGGCGTTGCGTCTGATGACGGAGGCGGCCAGGCAAGGGATGGTGGATACCATCCCCATGCTGGCCAGGAAGGGCCGGGCCAGCTATGTCGGTGAACGCAGCATTGGCCACCAGGACCCAGGGGCCACCTCATCTTACCTCATCCTGAAGGCGCTGATGGAAACCATCACAGCGGACCAGTCGGAGTAGGGGCAAGGCATACCTTGCCCCCTGGGGAGCCTGAGTCAGGGAGGAGGTGATGGCCCACAGAGGATGACGGACAACAAGACGCATCTGAGATATGGTCATTCTGAGGCGCGAAGCGCCGAAGACTCCCCCCGACAATGAAGCTCTTCGCTCGCTACGCCCGCCCAGAATGACAGGGGAGCAGGTTTTTCAGACACTTTTTGAACCCTGAAAGGAGGGAGATATCCCTATGGCAGAGAAGAAGTACGCAGCCGCAGTGGACCAGGGGACCACCGGCACCCGGTTTATGGTCTTCACCCATGACGGTAAGGTCGCGTCCACTTACTATGAGGAGCACGAGCAGATCTACCCGCAGCCGGGCTGGGTAGAGCACAACCCCATGGAGATCTGGGAGAAGACCCAGAAGGTCATCAAAGGTTCACTGGCCGCCGGAAACATTGACCCCAACGCCATCGCCGCTATTGGCGTGACCAACCAGCGCGAGACCACCATCCTGTGGGACAAGAGCACAGGCCAGCCGGTGTACAACGCCATCGTCTGGCAGGACACCCGCACCCGCCCTATCTGCCAGAAGATCATTGACGACGGCTTTGAGCCGTACGTCAAGCAGAGCACCGGCCTGGTCAGCGCCACCTACTTCTCCGGTCCCAAGATCAAGTGGATCCTGGACAACGTCCCCGGCGTGCGCGCCAGGGCCGAGCGCGGTGAGGTCATCTTCGGCAACATTGACACCTGGGTGATCTGGTGGCTGACCGGCGGGCCGAAGGGCGGCGCCCACGTCACCGACTACACCAACGCCTCCCGCACCATGCTGATGAACCTCAAGACGCTGGACTGGGATGACCAGATCCTGAACTACCTGGGCATCCCCCGCGCCTGCCTGCCGGCCATCCGCCCCTCCAGCGACAAAAAGGTCTGGGGATACACACCGACAGACGGACCGCTGGGGACGAATATCCCGGTGTGCGGCGACCTGGGCGACCAGCAAGCGGCGCTCGTGGGCCAGGTGTGCTACAGCCCCGGCGAGGCCAAGAACACCTACGGCACCGGCAACTTCATGCTGCTCAACACGGGCGAGAACATCGTCCCCTCCAAGAGTGGCCTGCTGACCACCGGCGCCTATAGCACGGAAGAGGGCAAGTGCATCTATGCCCTGGAGGGCTCCATCGCCATCACCGGCGCGGCTATCCAGTGGTTGCGCGACAACCTGGGGATCATCAAGAACGCTGGCGAGACCGAAGAGATCGCCAAGTCGGTGGAGGACGCCGGCGGCATCTACTTCGTCCCGGCCTTCTCTGGGCTGTTCGCGCCCTACTGGGACATGTACGCTCGCGGTGTCATCGTCGGCCTGACCCGCTACATTGACAAGCGCCACATCGTGCGGGCCACCCTGGAGAGCATCTGCTACCAGACCCGCGAGGTGCTGGATGCCATGCATGCGGATAGTGGCATCAAGCTGACCGCGCTCAAGGTGGACGGCGGCGCAGTCAAGAACAACTTCCTGATGCAGCTCCAGGCCGACATCCTGGGCGTGCCGGTCATCCGCCCCACAGTGGACGAGACCACCGCTCTGGGCGCGTCCTACATGGCTGGCCTGGCGGTGGGCTTCTGGAAGGACCTGGAGGACCTGCGGGCCAACTGGGGCGTGGACCGCATCTTTGAGCCGCAGTGGAGCGAGGAGAAGCGCGAGGAAGGCTACGCCGGCTGGAAGAAGGCCGTGCAGCGCACCCTCCACTGGGTGGAGAAAGAGTAACTGACGACGGAGGATCACTGACCGGGGATGGAGGCCGAAATCAGCGCTCAGCACAGGCCACACCGTTTACGGTGTGGTTCAGCGCGCAGCTTTTCATCTGCACCCCGCAGGATAAAAGCTGAAAGCTGATAGCCGGGCGCTTTTATCCGCCCTCCGTCCCCGGTCTTCCGTCTTTGGGATGCTTCCCTACCCCCCACCCTGGCCCCCCTCCGCCCGGTACCGGGCCAGCCATTGGAGAGGGGGAGAGATTCTCCCCCTGCCCCTCCCCTGACTCCCCTCCCTGATAGGGGAAGGGACGGGGGAGAGGGGGGAGGGGACTTCGCTCCCTCCCCCTTGATGAGGGAGGTTAGGGAGGGGTGACAGTCACGAGTTCAAAGATGAGCGCATTTCACGCAATTGTCATCGGCGCTGGCTCCACCGGCTCCGCCACCGCGCACGATCTGGCGTTGCGCGGCCTGCGGGTGACCGTGTTGGAGCGCGGCGAGGTCGCTTCTGGCACGACGGGGCGCAACCATTGCCTGTTGCACTCCGGCGGGCGCTATTGCGTCCGTGACCAGGAATCGGCCATTGAGTGCATTGACGAGAACATGATCCTGCGCCGGATCATGCCTGAAATCCTGGAGCTTAATGACGGTCTGTTCGTCGCGCTCAACGAGGACGACCTGGCCTGGAAGGAGAAGTTCATCGCGGGCTGCGAAGCCTGCCATATCCCCTACCGCGAGATCCCGGTCAAGCGCGCCCTGGAGATGGAACCCAACCTTAACCCCAATATTCTGGCGGCTGTGCAGGTGCCAGATGGGGTATTTGAGCCCTTCCATTTCTGCCTGGCCTTCCTGGCGACCGCGCGTAAGCATGGCGCCGTGATCCGCACATATACCGAGGTGATTGACCTGGTATGCTCCGGCCATAGCGTGACCGGCGTGAAGGTGCGCGACCATAAGACCGGCAAAGAAGAGGTCCTGGGGGCGGACATCGTGATCAACGCCACCGGCCCCTGGGCGGAGGAGATCGCCCATATGGCCGGTGTGGACGTGCCGGTCTCGCCGACGGCGGGGGTGATGGTGACCGTAAACCGGCGCACGAACAACATGGTGATCAATCGGATGAACAAGCCCTCCGATGGCGACATCGTCGTGCCTCAACGCACCACCGCCATCATCGGCACCACCTCCTGGACCATCCCCGATCCCGATCTGATTGAGATCCCCAGGGATCACATTGAAAAGATGATCCAGAAGGGGCAGGAGCTATTACCCATCATCCGGCACCTGCAAACGCGCGGCATCATGGCCGTTGCCCGCCCATTGATCCGCAAGGCGAATGTGGACGAGCGCGAAGTCAGCCGCACCTTTGAATGCTTTGACCACAAGCATGATGGGGTGGATGGATTTGTGACCATTTCCGGCGGCAAGACCACCACCGCCCGCGCCATGGCCGAGAAAGTCAGCGACATCGTGTGCGCCAAGCTGGGCATCCAGGCCGAATGCCGCACACGTGAGACACCCTTAGTTTCTTATCGCCTGTTCTATAATAACTGAGTATGCCTATCCAGGTCCCGCTCAAAATATTTCGCTACAAACCCGGCTCTGAACCGCACTATGCATCTTATGTCGTCACCGTGCCCGAATACGCGCACGTGATTGACGCGATTGAGGCTGTCTGGGCGCAGCACGACCGCTCGCTCACCTTCCGCCACGCCTGCCACCATGCCTCATGCGGCACCTGCGCTGTGCGCATCAATGGCTATGAGAAGCTGCCCTGCATCGTGCCGGTGGGCGAGGCCCTGGCCGGGCGCAGCGAGATTCTGATTGAGCCACTGCGCAACTTCCCACTGGTCAGCGACCTCGTCGTGGATGTCGCCGGGTTCTTCCGCAAGCAAGAGGCTTCCGGCCTGGTGCTCACCCGCCAGGCGGAGCCCACCCTGAACGGCCAACCCTACACCCGCATGGAGGTCTTTGACGCCACCGGCCACTTGGAGAATCGGCCTTATAACCGCTTTCAGAATTGTATTGAATGCGGTATCTGTATCAGCGCCTGCCCGACAATGGCCGCAACCGACAAGTTCTTCGGCCCGGCGGGCCTGGCGGGGATCTGGTACGCCCTGCAAGAGACGAACGACCCGGCCCGGAAAGAGGCGCTTCTGGCCCTGGCTGATGGCGAGCACGGCGTATGGCGCTGCCATAGCGCCTTTGAGTGCACAGAGTCCTGCCCTCAGGCTGTGGATCCGGCGGGCGCAATCATGGCCCTGCGGCGGGAATTGATCGGTCGCAAGCTCAGACGCTTATTTGGCCTCAACAGAGGAGTAAGATAATGGTGGAAAGACAGGAGCCTAAATTGAGGCGCGCCTTGCTCTGGGGGGATGTGCGCAGGCGCGGGTTGGGCATGTGGGCCTATGCGCTCAACCGCATCACGGGCATTGGCCTGGTCATTTATCTCTATCTGCACCTGGTCGTGCTGAGCCTGTTGGCCCAAGGGGCCAGCGGGTGGGATGCATTTATCGCTCTGGCGAAGACACCGCTCTTCCTGGCACTGGACGTGATCTTGCTGCTCGGCCTGCTCATCCACGGGCTGAATGGCCTGCGCGTCACCCTCAATGCCCTGAACATCGGCGTGGCTGCCCAGAAGCAGCTTTTCGTTCTCGTGATGGTTCTGGTCGTTGTCATTGGCCTGACCGGGGCCATCCGGATTTTCACACAATGAAAAAATAGGTGGCCTATGGAGCGCACCCTGAATGCGACGGAAGCACGCCATCGGGCGGGCGTAGGGAGCTGGAGTTGGATCTGGCAGGCGGTGACCGGCCTGGGGATCATCTTCCTGGTGGGTCTTCATATGATCGCCCACCACTTCGTGGTTGAAGGTGGCCTGCGCAATTTTGAGCAGGTACAGGCCTACCTGCGCCACCCGGTTATCCTGCCATTGGAAGTGTTGTTTCTGATCGTCGTCACGGCCCACGCCCTCTTAGGTGTGCGCGCCATCCTGTTTGATCTGGGGCTGAGCGATCAGACGGAAAAGCACGTGACCCAGACCCTGACCGTTGTGGGCGTGCTGACAGTAGGCTATGGTTTGTGGTTGACCTGGGTGGTCATTCGTTAACACAGATTGATTGGGAGGCAGCCTGGGCGCCTTATGATGAGGCGACGTACGCAGCAGCTCTCGCCGCCGTTGGCCCGGACGATGTGGTGATAGACATCGGTGCCGGCGACCTGCGGCTGGCGCGGCGCCTGGCGGCGGTGGTGCGGCATGTTTATGCCCTAGAACGCCGGGCGGATATTCTGAACCTGGCGTTCTCCGGGCCAGGTTCCGACCGGCAACAAGGCCCGCCCCTGCCCGACAACCTGAGCGTCATTTGCGCGGACGCGCGTGACTGGCCCTTCCCCGCGGGAGTGACGGCGGGCGTCCTGCTCATGCGCCACTGTCGCCATTTTGGCCTCTACGTGGCCAAGCTGCGCGCGGCAGGGGCGCGCAAACTGATCACCAACGCCCGTTGGGGCATGGGCGTGGAAGTGATGGACCTGCGGCCCGGCCTGGCCTGGGAGATCGCCCGCCGCACACCAGGCTGGTATGCCTGTATGTGCGGCGCAGTCGGGTTCATTGAAGGGCCAGCCGACCTGGTAGCCGATTGGGACCAGGTAAGGCAGGTGGAAACGTGCCAACGCTGTCGGCCCTCAGCGGATTTGGGCCTATAGGGGGTATTGAGGCATAATTCTAAAAAGAATGTCAAAATATGTGCTCCCTGTCAGGCTAAGCGAGCGCCGTCAGCGAAGCGCCCCCTTCTCAGCGTAAGGGTCAAGATGCTTCGGCGCTTTGCCCCTCAGAATAACTGCAGGAGAGCACGTCGTAAAGGAGGAGCAAAGGTGGTTCTACAAGGGAAAAAAGTCGCGGTTCTCCTGGAAGAAGGCTTTGAGGACCTGGAATTTTGGGTGACGGTGATGCGGTTGCGCGAAGAGGGCGCCAGCGTCACCATTGTCGCCCCCAAGGCCGGGCATGAATACCGCGGGAAGCACTGCCTGCCCGCCAGGAGCGAGGCCGCCGCCGACCAGGTGCGCGCCGACGATTTTGACGCCGTGGTCGTCCCTGGCGGCTGGGCACCCGATAAGCTGCGGCGCTATCCGGCGGTAACCGGGCTAGTGCGGGCGGCCTATGACCAGGGCAAGATCATCGGCCTGATCTGCCACGCCGGCCTGGTGGGCATCTCCGCCCGCATTGTCAAGGGGCATCGGGCCACCGGATCGCTGGGCATCAAGGACGACCTGATTAACGCCGGCGCCGAGTGGGTGGATGCCCCGGCGTTCCGCGATGGGCAGATCGTCTGGGGGCGCGTGGTGGAGGATATCCCCGACTTCTGCCGCGAACTGGTACGCGCGATCGCAGGGGAGGCCGCGTGATCGGTATCGTCATCGTGGCGCATAGCGCCAAGCTGGCTGAAGGCATAAAAGAGATGGCCGATCAGATGGCCAAAGGGTTGGTGCCCATCGCCGCAGCGGGGGGCGTAGATGACCAGACATTAGGCACGAACGCTGACCGCATCTATGAAGCGATTCAGCAGGTCTATCGGGATGAGGGTGTGCTGGTCCTGTTTGACCTGGGCAGTGCCTTGTTCAGCACACAGATCGCCCTGGAACGGCTGGAACCGGAACGCCAATCTCGCGTCCTCCTGAGTGAGGCCCCCCTGGTGGAGGGCGCCATTGTGGCCGCCGTTGAAGCTTCGCTGGGGCATGACCTGGCGACGGTCAACGCGGCAGCGGTGGCAGCCAAGGATATGCAGAAGATCCTGTAAGGACAGTCAACGGTCAGCTCTCAGATCATGCAGGCGATGGTCTGTGACGTGCTTTGAGCTGAGAGCTGCGGGTTGAGAGCGCCTATGGTTGAAGCCACGCTTACTGTCCAGCATCCAGTTGGTCTACATGCCCGCCCAGCGGCGCTGTTTGTGCAGACGGCTGCGCGCTTCAAGGCAGCTATCCGGGTGGCCAATGTGACGCGCGGCACCAAGCCGGTAGATGCCAAGAGCATTTTGAGCGTGCTGACGTTGGGCGTGTCCCAGGGGCACGAAATTTATGTGAAAGCGGAAGGAGAGGACGAAGAGGCGGCGGTCCGGGCGATTACAGACCTGGTGGAGAGCAACTTCGGGGAATGATTGAAGAGCGCCGGCATTTGCTGGCCGAAGTGGCTTCCTTATACTATGAACAAAACCTGAGCCAGGCGGAGATCGCCGAGCGGCTTGGCCTCTCCCGCTCCAATGTCTCGCGTCTGCTCACCGAGGCCCGCCAGGAAGGTATCGTGGAGATCACCATCCACTACCCCTGGCAGGGAAGGCCCGACCTGGAAAGGCGGCTGGTAGAGCGATTCGGGCTCAAAGATACCCGCGTCCTGCAGACAGGCGCCTATGGCTACACCCAGATGGTCCAGGGGCTGGGCGTGCTGGCGGCGCGCTACCTGGAGAGCCACCTGCGCGACCACATGGTGCTGGGCATCTCCTGGAGCACCGGCGTCTATCAGGTGGTGAATGCGCTGCGGGCAGCGCGGCGGCTGGGCGTGACGGTGGTGCAACTCACCGGCGCCGTTGGCTCGGTTGCCCCTGTGCTGGATGGCCCCGATCTGGCCCGCTGGTTGGCGCAAACCCTCGGCGGGCAGTACCGCTACCTGCACGCGCCGCTCCTGGTGGAGAGCGCCGAGGTGCGCCAGGCGCTGGAGCAGGAACGGGCGATCCGCGAGACGCTGGAGCTGGCCCGGCGAGCTGACATCGCCCTGGTGGGCATTGGCTCCATCCAGCCCGCGCTGTCCACATTACTCCAGGCGGGTCTGGTGGACGAAGCCGGACTGGCGGCTATCGCCGCCATGGGCGCGGTGGGCGACATCTGCACATACCACTATGATATTTATGGCCGAATTGTGCCGCTTGAGATCCACCAGCGCATTATCGGCATTGACCTGGCCTCGCTCTCTCGCATCCCCTTGGTGATCGGCGTCGCCGGTGGGCGCGAGAAGGCCGAGGCCATTCTGGGGGCGTTGCGCGGCGGCTACATCAACTGCCTGGTAACGGACGAGGTTGCAGCCTATGAGGTGCTGCACCTGGCGGAATGAACGTCACCGCCGGGCCAGGAATAATAAAGCTGTCAGCGATCAGCTTTCAGGTTTTATCCTGCGGATTACAGAACCCATTCCAAAACGGTCACCTGAGCGCCGCGAAGGGTCTCACCCCCTCCCCTTTGTGGGGGAGGGCTGGGATGGGGGTAATTCAAGAGACTTCGCTGCGCTCAGTATAACGCGCGAGGGACCTCGGCCTATTTTTAAGCTGAAAGCTGACGGCTAACAGGGGGAGCATGAAGGCATTCCAGGGGATCCCAGCCTCCGATGGGATCGCTATCGGTCCCATCTTTCACCTCAAGCGGGGTGAAGTAGAGGTCAAAGCCACCACCATAGAGGATCCGGCGGCGGAATGGGCGCGGCTGGAGGCGGCACTGGCGGCGGCGCGGGCCGAGATTGAGGCGCTGACAGCCAGCGCACAGCAGGTAGGGACAAGCGAAGCCGCTATTTTTGAGGCCCACCGCATGTTCCTGGATGACCCGGCCCTGCTGGATGCGGTGCGCGCCCGCATTGAGGAGGAGAAGCAGAACGCCGAGGCCGCCTGGCACGCGGCGATTCAAGACTATGCCGCCATGCTGGAGAGCCTGGATGATCCTCTCTTCCGCGCCCGCGCTGCCGACCTGCGTGACGTCGGCGGGCGCGTCTTGCGGCGCCTGGCTGGGGTCGCCGAAAGCACAGCCAGGCCCACTGTCCCCTCGGTCATCCTGGCCGCCGAACTCACCCCCTCTGACACGATTCAGCTTGACCGGGGGCTTGTCCTGGCCTTCTGCACGGCGGGCGGCGGGCCCACCTCTCATGCGGCCATCCTGGCGCGAGCATTGGGCCGCCCGGCGGTTGTGGGCTTGGGGCCAGCCGTCCTGGCCCTGGAGCCTGGGACAACCGTGATCGTGGATGGCCGGATGGGGCAGGTCCTGGCCGATCCGGACGCGGCGACATTGGCGGAAGCCCTCCAGCGCCAGGCCGCCAGCGCAGCGGCCCTGACCCAGGCCCAGGCGCGGGCCAGCGCACCTGCTATCACCCGCGATGGCCGCCGGATTGAGGTCGTCGCCAACCTGGGCGCGGCCAGCGAAGTGGAAGAGGCCCTGGCCCAGGGTGCCGAAGGGGTGGGTCTGTTACGCACCGAGTTCCTGTTCCTGGATCGGCGCACGCCGCCGGATGAAGACGAACAGGTCGCCGCCTATCAGGCGATTCTGTCCGCGCTCAAAGCCGACGGGCGCCCCGACCGCCCACTCATCATCCGCACCCTGGACATCGGCGGCGATAAGCCCGTGCCCTACCTTAACCTGGGCGCGGAGATGAACCCCTTCCTGGGCATGCGCGGTCTGCGCCTGGGCCTGGCCTACCGCGACCTGCTCAAGACACAGCTCCGCGCTATCCTGCGCGCCGGCGTCGCCGGGCGCACGCTGGTCATGTTCCCTATGGTGACAACGTTGGACGAGGTCCGTGCGGCGAAAGCCCTGCTGGACGAGGCCCGCGCTGAACTGGATGCAGCGGACATTCCCCACCACCTGGATGGGGTGGGGATCATGGTAGAAGTGCCAGCGGCGGCGCTATTGGCTGACAGGCTGGCTCCTGAACTCAATTTCTTCAGCCTGGGGACAAACGACCTCACCCAATACACCATGGCCGCCGACCGCACTAACGCCAATGTAGCGCCGTTGGCCGACGGGCTACATCCGGCAGTGCTACGGCTGATTGAGCACACGGCGCAGGCGGCGCACGCGGCGGGGGGCTGGTGCGGCGTGTGCGGCGAGCTGGCCGGTGACCCGGTGGCCGTGCCTATTCTGGTGGGCCTGGGCGTGGATGAGCTGAGCATGTCCCCGGCGGCCATCCCCCAGGTCAAGGAGATTATCCGCAACCTGTCCCTCTCCGAGGCGCGCGAGCTGGCCCAAAAGGCGCTTGACCTGGCCTCGGCGGATGAAGTACGTCGGTTGGTTCTCAGCCGCCCGGCTGAATAGAGCCCTTACTCAGTCGCCTGCACTGTCCATTGCCTCCCATAATTTTGGGCCAGCTTCGCCAGGATCGCCTGCTCCAGGTCAATCCCTGCAAGCCTGGCAAGCTGGAGCAGATAAAGGGCCACATCGGCCAACTCTCCGGCCAACCCGGCTTTATTGGCAGACTCACCCCATTGGAAGTGCTCCAGCACCTCGGCGGCCTCAAGCGCCAGTGAGATCGCCAGATTGCGTGGCGTCTGCGGTTTAGGCGAATCAGGTGCATACCAGCCTTTCGCCGCCACAAAGCGGTGCATCTCCTCTTCAAGCTGTTTTAGCTCCATTGTCCTGTGTCCCCTATCTTCCATTCTACCCATGTACGCCGTTTCCGCATACGCCAGACAACCCTGCGCAATCGCCAGCCCCAGCCCCCCTTGTGGAGGGAGGTGATTCCCTCCCTTTTGACGGGGGAGGGTGAGGGAGGGGGTGATACACAAGCCCTGCGACTGAAGGCCTGCCCTGACCCTGAGCAATGTCATCCTGAGCGTAGCGAAGGAGCAGCGAAGGGGAAGCGAAGAATCTCTAATTCGCACCTCAGAGACCCTTCGCTGCGCTCAGGGTGACAAACTCGCCCCAGATATGGAATGCACCCCGAATAGAACCCGCCTTGACAGGATGCACCGGGGCTGGTAGAATGGGATATATCACACACAGTGAGCGCAATGGTCCTTTCGTCTAGAGGCCCAGGACAGCGCCCTCTCAAGGCGCAGACACGGGTTCGAATCCCGTAAGGACCACACACCGGGGTGACCGCCTCACGGATAGCGCTATCCGTGAGGCGGCTTGCTTCAGGGCCAAATCCAGGCGAGCTATTGGCGACCATAAGCACCCTGATAGAGGGACCAACCTTGGAGCAGATCCTTCCGCCAGACGACTTCTACGACCGGCTGGCGCCTTTCTACGACACGATGAATGATTGGGAGGCGCGGCTGGCCTTTGAATTGCCCTTCTTCCGTCGCCTGTTTACACAGCGAAACGTGCGCTCAGTTTTGGACGTCGCCTGCGGCAGCGGGCGACACGCCGTCGCGTTCGCTCAATGGGGCCTGCGCGCCGCCGGGGCCGACATCAGCCCGGCCATGATCGCCCTGGCGCGGCAGCACGCCGCTGACATGGGGGTGAATGTGCGCTTTGAGGTCGCCAGCTTCGGCGGCCTGGCCGAACGCTTCCCTGAGCCATTTGATGCGCTCGTATGCCTGGGCAACTCCCTGGCCCACATCTTAAGCGATGAGGAGATGGCCGCAACATTGCGGGCATTCCGTCACCGGCTGCACCCCGGCGGCCTGCTCGTGCTGCACACCCTGAACTATGATCGCCGCTGGCGTGAGAAGCCACGCTTCTTTGCGCCCGACAGTGGCGTGATCGGCGGGCGCGAGGTGCTGATCTGGCGCTTCGCGGATTACGGCGAGCAGTTGATCACGTTCCACACAGCGCTCTTCACCAGGCAGGACGGCGGCTGGCAGGTAGAGGTGCATAGCACCTACCAACGCCCGTGGCAGCGTGGCGAGCTGTTCAGCCAGCTCACTTTCGCGGGCTTCACCCATGTCCAGTTTTATGGCGACCTGAGCGGCGCACCTTTTGATAAAGCCACGTCAGAGGACCTGGTGATCGTGGCCGAGAGCCTCAGTACATCGCAGGTCTGTCATGCGGAGCGCAGCGAAGCATCTCCAATGTATGTTCAGGAGACCCTTCGCTTCGCTCAGGGTGACACTTTTGTGATCTACTGAGCCTGGCGGATAGAGAGGCAGGCAGAGCTCCCCAGAAGCCATCCGCTCAGGCCAGCACCTGAGGGCTATTCTGGGGACAATTGCTCGCGCGGCGCTAATTTTTCCGAACGGTCTGGAGGTGGCCCCGCTTCACGCCAGCAGGCTGCCCTGTCGGGCTGGCCGTTGAGCCGGATCGTCCCTCCGGCAGCCGCCGCAGCCGCCGCACGCGCTCAATCAAGGCTACTTCTACAGCGAGAGTTGGACACCAGCCCCAACGACAGGCCGGACAACCCTCGTCCCGACAAATGTGGCAGGAATACATGGTTTCCTCGCCTCTTTGAGACTCAGTAGATCACAAAAGCGTCACCCCTTCGCCAGGCTCAGGGCAGGCTCTGAGCCAAAGCCCTGAGCCGAAGCCCTGACCCTGAGCGCAGCGAAGGGGAAGGGGCGGCGAAGGGGCAACGAAGGGTCCCCCGAACATACATTGGAGATGCTTCGCTGCGCTCAGCATGACAAACCTGTGATCTACTGAGACTATTGAATACCGTAGATTAAGAAGGAAGCGGGCAGGTTATTGTTTACACCGCCACGCTCATGGCCGCCGCCCCCCCAGCAGCGGCCATGAGTGGCTGTATTTGCATTTTATAGGGGCAAAAGTGTAATGTGAATCGCCTGCTTAACGTATTTGGGCTACGTTATTTTGCGTATAGGATCGACGTTGCACAGGTGCAGGGATCGGGGCACAAGCGATCAGGACGATGCAAATAGGAGAAGCGCTCCACCCCATTGAAGCGATCCTGTTTGACCTGGACGGAACGCTGATAGACACCGACGATACGCTGATCGCGCGTTGGGAGCAGTGGCTGGGGCGTCTGGCCTGGCTGTTCCCCCATCGCGACCCGCGCCCGTTCCTGCGCCGGGCGCTGCAATGGGCCGAGACGCCCGGCAACGCCTTCGTCAGCGCGCTGGACGCCCTCTATCTGGACAGGCTGCTGCATGGGTTCAGCGAATGGCTCTACCGCGCCCGGGGGCTGGCGACGCCCAGCACGGTCGCACCCATTGCAGGTGTGGACAGGTTGTTGAGCGCGCTGGTGAGCGAGTATCCGCTGGCACTTGTCACCACGCGCGTTCGCCACCAGGCCGAGGCGCTTCTGGCCGCCTCAGCCCTCCCTCCCGTCTTTCAAGTCATTATCGGCGGCCTGGACACAGCCCGGATGAAACCTCACCCGGCGCCGATCCTGCGAGCGGCGGAGTTGCTGGGCGTCCCTCCGCAGCGCTGCCTGATGGTGGGGGATACGACGCTGGATGTCCGCGCGGCGCGCGCAGCAGGTGCCTGGGCCGTCGGCGTGCTGTGCGGCTTCGGTCAACGGGACGAGCTAGAACGCGCAGGGGCGCATCTCATTCTGGAGACAACGCCCCTGCTGATCCACTATCTGCCCAGGCTGAAAGGTAGGTAAAGCTCAACTTTCCACACATGGGCCATCCTATTCCAGCGACACCGGATGCACCTCCGGCTGGTGCGCCTCCGGCAGCCAGCTATACGGGTACTTCTCGTCCTCGTAGCGCAACGCGGCCCTGGTCACACGCAGCGGATGGAACGTGTCGCACATGACGGCCAGTTCTTCCGTCTTCTCCTTGCCGATGCTGGCCTCCACCGTCCCCGGATGCGGGCCATGAGGGATGCCGCTGGGGTGTAACGTGAACGAGGCGTAGTCAATGCCGCGCCGGCTCATGAAGTTGCCATCCACATAATAGATCACCTCATCGGAGTCCACATTGCTGTGATTGTAGGGCGCGGGGATCGCCAGGGGGTGATAGTCAAACTTGCGCGGCACAAACGAGCAGATGACGAAGTTATTCCCCTCAAACGTCTGGTGCACCGGCGGCGGCTGGTGCACCCGCCCGGTGATCGGCTCAAAGTCGGCGATGTTAAAAATCCAGGGATAGAGAAAGCCATCCCAACCCACGACATCCAACGGATGGAAATCAAAATAGAAGGCGGTGAGTTCGTTGCGGGCCTTGACGCGCACCTCAAACTCACCCGTCTCGGTGTGCGTGTCCAGCGTCTGTGGCACGCGGATGTCGCGCTCACAATAAGGCGAGTGTTCTAGAAGCTGGCCGTACTCATTGCGGTAACGGCGCGGCGGCTCAACAGGCGAGGGCGATTCAAATAAGAGCCAGCGATGCTCTACCCCCGTGTCCAGAATGAAGCGGTGCGTGCAACCGATAGGGATGATAATATAGTCCCCCGGCATCCAATCCAGCGAGCCGAAGACCGTCTCCAGCCGCCCACGCCCTTCATGGACGAAGATGCACTCAAACGCCTGGCCGTTGCGGTAAAAATAGGTCATCTGCTCTGTAGGCCGGGCAATGCCGATGGCGATGTCGTTATTGGCCATCAGCCACTGGCGCGACGTCAGCGGATCGCCCCCCTTTACCGCCTCTTTTGTGCGGAAGTGGCGGTGGCGCAAGGGCCCCGGCGCCTCAAACTCGTACACAAACTCCGCCAGCTTCTCAATGCGCCGCACCTGCGTCGGCGGATGATGGTGATACAGGATAGACTGAATGCCGGAGAAGCCTCGCGTGCCCATAACCTGCTCGGCATACAGCGAGCCATCCGGCTTGCGGAACTGCGTATGGCGCTTATGTGGGATCTCCCCCAGCCTGTAATAGAATGGCATCGCAACCCCTCCTAAGATAAAAGCGCTCAGCTTCCATCTGCCATTGGCGATAAAAAGCTGAGCGCTAACAGTCACCTGCGCTCAACCACGCGATTCCTCAGCACGCCCAGACGCTCCACTTCCAACTCAACGACATCGCCGGGCTTCAGCCAGCCGCCAGTGGTCTCTGGGCCCAGCTCCAGGATGCAGCCCGTGCCCACTGTGCCGCTGCCCAGCACGTCGCCGGGATAGAGCATGGTGTCCTGCGAGGCGTAGGCGATCATCTGAGCGAAGGTGTAGTAAATATCTTTAAAGTTGCCCCGCGAGAACTCGCGACCGTTAATGCGCGCCGTCATGGTCAGGTCGTACACACTCCCCTTGCCTTCGCGCACGATACGCCGGTCGGCGAGTTCATCGGGCGTGACCAGCGCCGGGCCGAAGCTGGTGGCGAAGTCCTTCCCCTTGGCCGGGCCCAGATTCAGCTTCATCTCCTTGCGCTGGATGTCGCGGGCGCTCCAGTCGTTCATGATCATATAGCCCGCGATATAGCTCTCGGCCTCCTCAACCGGAATGTCCCGCCCCGGCCTGCCGATGACGCAGGCGACCTCCAGCTCATAGTCCAACTCCTGCGTGGCGCAGGGTTTGGGAATGTCATCGTCGGGGCCGAAGATGGCGTTGTGGTTGCTGAAGTAGAACACCGGGATCTCGTACCACTCCGGGATCATCTCCAGGCCGCGCAGCGCCCGCGCCGCTTTGACGTGCTGCTCAAAGGCGTAGAAGTCGCGCACGCTGCGCGGAAAAGGCAAGGGCGCAAACAGGCGCACCCGGCTGAGCGGGAACGCCACCGGCGCACGCCCTTTACCCTTTAAGGCCAAAATATCCTGGCCCTCCAGCGCGGCCAGCACCTCGCGGATGTGGTCAAAGTAAGGCTGGCGGTTGTTGCCCACCAGCAGCAGCTCCATATCGGAAGGGAGCTCCAGCGGGCGCAGGCCGCGTGTGCCTTGCGCCCACGATTGGGCTGTCACGATGTCCACAACCGCGTCGCCGACCAACGCGCCAATGGCTGGCCCGCGTCGCACATCCCACTGGGGTCCGAGACCGATGAACGTGACCAGCTTCATCTGGCTCTCATATCTGATTAGAGTTTAGAGATTCCCTCGCAACGCCTGCTCGCGCTCCAGCGCCTCAAACAGCGCCTTAAAGTTCCCCTTACCGAAGCCCCGGCTGCCGTGGCGCTCAATAACCTCAAAGAAGAGCGTGGGGCGATCCTGAACTGGCCGGGTGAAAATCTGCAACAGATAACCTTCATCATCCCGATCGGCCAGGATGCCCAACTCCTCCAGGGCCTCAATGGGCTCCTCAATCGTCCCGATCCGCTCCGGCAGGGCCTCATAGTAAGTGTGCGGCACGCGCAGGAACTCCACACCGCTGTCGCGCAGCTTGCGCACAGAGGTGATGATGTCCTCGGTGCGCAGCGCGATATGCTGCACACCCGGCCCATGATAATAGTCCAGATACTCCTCAATCTGGGACTTCTTGCGCCCTTCCGCCGGCTCATTGATGGGGAATTTCACCCGCCCATCCCCATTCTGCATCACCTTGGACATCAGCGCCGAATACTCGGTGGAGATATCTTTATCGTCAAAGTGGATAAGCTGGCGAAAGCCCATCACCTGGTGGAAGAAGTTGACCCAATAGTTCATCTTGCCAAGCTGGACGTTGCCGACGATATGGTCAATATCGTCCAGGCCCATCGGCTCGGCCCGGAACTCGCTGCGCGGTTTGGCATAGCCCGGGGCGAATAACCCCGTGTAATCGTCGCGGTCTACAAACTTGATCAGCGTATCCCCATAGATGCGGATGGCGGCGGTGCGCAGGACGCCGTAGTCATCCCTGAACTCCATAGGGGGCTGCGCGCTGGCCGCGCCCCGTGCCGTCGTCTCGCGCCAGGCCGCCTCCGCGTCATCCACCTGCATGGCGATAACCTTCACGCCATCCCCGTGAATCAGGTGGTGGGCCGCCATTTCACTATCCGGGTGATAAGGCGCGCTGACTACAAAGCGAATTTTGCCCTGCTCCAGGACGTAACTCGCCCGGTCGCGCACGCCCGTCTCCAGCCCGCTGTAGGCCACCGGCTGCATACCAAAGGCCGTGCGATAGAAATGGGCCGCCTGCCTGGCATTGCCCACCCAAAACTCCACATGGTCAATCGCCCGGATCTGCAAGAAGTCGGCTTCCTCCGTCAACGGGCGCGCCTCGGTTTGAGATGCATCTTTAACGGTCATCGCAATTCCTCCCTGGCGTGATTACAGCGTAAACGCTGTAGCTTGTGCTGACTTGTCATGCGCATGGTGTGCATGCACATGCACACTGCTCATTATATGCAGTAGCGAAGGGAATGCGCAACCCCCAGCACAAACACCCTCTCCCCCCGTACCGGGTTTCAGCCCGGTCAGGCGAGGAATGTCATCCCCTTCCCACCTCCCCCTGGCATGACCTCTCGTGTGCATACACTCCGCCCTCCGTCATCCGCCCTCTGTCACCGATGCGGCTACCCCATTCAGCCGCTTGCAGTACATCACCAGTGCGTCGCCGGGGGCATAGTAGTCATCAATCCGGGCAACGCGGATGTAGCCATGACGCTCATAAAAACAGCGGCTGCGCACGTAATCGGGGCGACCCGACGTCTGCACCATGATCATGCGGCCCCCTCGTGCCTGGACCTCGGCTTCAACCCGCGCTAACAGGAGCGAGCCAATGCCCCGCCCCTGCGCCTGAGGGTCCACAGCGATCCAATACAGGTCGTACATCCCCTGCGTGAGGGGTGTCGGCCCATAGCAGGCGAAGCCCAATAGCCGCGCCCCCTCCCGGCAGGTCAGGAAGAAATAGCCGCCATGGTCGGGGCGGCCCAGATAAACGTCAAATAGCTCCGCGACCGTAGCGACTTCTTGCGCCGAGAACACGCCTGTGCTGGCGGAGAGCGCCACAAGCGCCGAGCGGTCGCCCGCCGCAGGTGCAGCGATACTGCGCTTTTCCCCAGAAGACTCCCCTATACACCGGCTACCGCCTGCCGCCCCCTGGAGTCAGGTGCCCTCCTCCCAGGAGGACAGATACTTCTCCTGCTCCGGCGTGAGCGTGTCAATCGCCACATTCATGGCCTGGAGCTTGAGGCGCGCCACCTGCCGGTCAATCTCCTCCGGCACGGGATAGACGCGCGGCTCCAGCTCGGAGGCGTGCCGGGCGATCCATTCAGCGCTCAGCGCCTGGTTGGCGAAGGACATGTCCATCACCGAGGCCGGGTGCCCTTCCGCGGCGGCCAGGTTGACCAGGCGGCCCTCACCCAGCAGGTTGAGCCTGCGCCCATCGGGCAGGATAAACTGGTCAACGAACTCGCGCACCCGGCGCACCTCGGTCGCCATGGCCCGCAACGCCGGGATGTTGATCTCCACGTTGAAATGGCCGGAGTTCGCCAGGATGGCGCCGTCCTTCATCAGTTCAAAGTGCTGACGATCGATCACGTTAATGTTGCCGGTTGAGGTGACGAAAATATCCCCCTCGGCGGCGGCCTGGGCCATCGGCATGACGCGGAAGCCGTCCATCACCGCTTCCAGTGCCCGCAGTGGATTCACCTCGGTGACGATCACGTTCGCGCCCATGCCGCGCGCCCGCATGGCGATGCCCTTACTGCACCAGCCATAGCCAGCCACAACAAAGGTCTTGCCAGCCAGCAGGATGTTGGTGGCGCGGATGATGCCGTCAATAGTGGACTGGCCAGTGCCGTAGCGGTTGTCAAAGAAGTGCTTGGTCTCGGCGTCGTTGACGGCCAGGATGGGGTAGCGCAGCACGCCCTCGCGGGCCATCGCCCGCAAGCGGATGACGCCCGTGGTCGTCTCCTCGGTGCCGCCCATCACGTTCCCGATCAGCTCGGTGCGCTGTTTGTGCAGCGTGCTCACCAGATCGGCCCCATCGTCCATCGTCAGATGGGGCCTGTGGTCCAGCGCAGCCTGGATATGCGCATAATACGTCTTCTCATCCTCGCCCTTGATGGCGAAGACCGGGATCTCGTAATAGGTGACCAGCGCCGCAGCCACGTCATCCTGTGTGCTCAGCGGGTTAGAGGCACACAGGACCACATCGGCGCCACCGACCTGGAGTGTATGCACCAGGTTGGCGGTTTCAGTGGTGACGTGTAGGCAGGCGCTCAGGCGCAGGCCCTTAAGTGGCTGCGCCTGGGCGAAGCGCTCACGGATCAGCCGGAGCACCGGCATCTCCTGGGCCGCCCATTCAATGCGCAAACGCCCGGCAGGCGCCAGGCTGAGGTCCTTCACATCGTATTTCACAGTCATTCAGTGACTATCTCCTCTCTGTATCATCACATGGCAATGGCTCTTCACGTTTTACGCACGGCCACCCCCTCAACAAAGAGACAGTAGCGGCGGTACCCCAGCCGCTCGTAGATGCGGATAGCCGTTTCATTCGCCTGACCCACGTTCAATACAATATCATGGATACCCATCTCCAGCAACGTCGCTGTGACTGCGCTGGTGCAGGCGGTGGCATAGCCGCGCCCGCGCCAGGCGGGGTGTGTGAAGACGTTGCCCACCGCGGCGATGCGCTCGGCCAGCGCGACCAGGTGGGTGCCCGCGGTGGACACCAGCCGCCCTTCTCGCTCCACGCCGTAGAACACGCCCTGAGCCAATTGCAGCGGCGTAAACGCATCCGGGCGCTCGCCCGGCGCCATCCCCATTGTATACAACCGTTCCAGCTCCCCCCGATAGTTCGGCGTCAGCCGGATCAGCCCGATATGGGACACGGGCCGGAAGTCTTCGGGCCGCAACCACATACGCAGCATGGGGATCGGTTGCGGCAGATGATAATAGGCGCGGAACGCCTCCAGGTGCGCCTCTTGCGCCAGGAGCATCACGCGCTGTGGGCGCAACCCCAGCCCCAAGATCGGCCTCAGCCCATCTGCTTCACCCATCACAAACAACGCAGGCGGCTCCAGCCCACGGTACACCAGCGCCAATGTGCGCAATCGGCCCTCACGTTCAGCCCCCCACCACTCACAGTCCACAAAGAAAGCCGGGTCCAGATCGCCCAGCGCATAGGCGGCGTAAGGCCGATCCTGGGCCAGAAAGGCGCGAATCTCGGCTTTATCTGTGAGGCGTCGGGTATACCACATGGCTCAGGGGGCCAGCAGGACGTCCAGCGCACCCTCATCATCAAAGTGCTGACGGAAGCGGGTGACAAATTCGGGCCGGGTGTAATAGTGATTCTGCGGGCCGTACTCCTCCAGCGCATACGTCGCGGCCAGGCTGCCCACGCGCCCGGTGAGCAGCCAGGGCAGGCCCAGGGCCAGGCCACACAGGATGCCCCCGCGATAGGCATCGCCCACGCCAGTTGGGTCCACCTCCCGCCGGGGCGGGACAGCTTCAATCTCCCAGGCCTGCCCATCGGCCAGGATGATGGAACCCTCCGGGCCTTTGGTAATGATCAGGCCACCGGCGCGTTCCAGAACCGCCTCAACCGAGAGGCCGGTTTTGTTCTGGATCATGCCGAACTCGTAATCGTTAACGACGACCAGGCGTGCACCCGTCATGCCCTCCACCAGCTCTTCTGCACTCAGGCGGATGATCTGCTGGCTGGGATCGTAAATGTAGGGAATGCCCAGCTCCTTACATTCGCGCACGTAATTGACCATCGCGCGCGGATCGTTGGGCGAAATCACGGCCAGGTCCACCGGGCCATTGGCGTGCTGGCGGAAGGAGAGGGCATGAGCGTGGGCCATTGCACCGGCGTAGAAGCTGGCGATCTGGTTGCCCGCCTGATCGGTGCTGACGAAAAACGAGGCAGTGGACTCGCCGGGGATCTCCACCACGCAAGAGGTGTCCACACCGTGTTTCTCCAGCCAGGCGCGGTACTCGGCGAAGTCCTCCCCGGCGGTGGCCATCAGCCTGGGCCGGCCCCCCAACAGGGCCAGATTGTAAGCAATATTTGAGGCGGTACCGCCCCGTTGCAGGCGCATGGAATCCACCAGGAAGCTCAGGCTGATGCGCTCAAGCTGATCGGGCAGGATGTGCTCCTGGAATCTGCCGGGGAACGACATGATATAGTCATACGCAATGGAGCCGGTGATGACAATGTTCATGGCGCCTGCGTTCCATGCGGCGGCTTAAACCGCCTGGCCCTCCACAGCTCGCCTCAGGTTCTTATGAAAGGGCGGGTACACAATGCCATTCTCCGTCACGATGCCGGTCACGTAGCGATAGGGTGTGACATCAAAGGCCGGGTTGCGCACCGAGACGCCTTCCGGGGCAATGGGGACACCTTCTATCTCAGTGATCTCAGTCGCGACCCGCTCCTCAATGGGGATCTGATCGCCACTGGGAAGCGTTAAGTCTATGGTTGAGGTTGGCGCGACGGCATAGAAGGGCACGCCGTTCTCCCTGGCGACGACGGCCAGTGAATAGGTGCCGATCTTGTTAGCCACATCGCCGTTGGCGGCGATACGGTCGGCGCCGACGAGCACAAGGTTGACCTGGCCGGTGCGCATGAAATAGCCTGCGGCGTTATCTGCGATCAGATCAAAGGAGATACCCAACTGCTTCAGTTCCCAGGCGGTCAGGCGCGCCCCCTGCAAGCGCGGGCGGGTCTCATCCACCAGCACGTGGACGCGCTTGCCCTGCTCGTGCGCGGCGCGGATCACGCCGAGGGCCGTGCCGTAGTCCACCGTCGCCAATGCGCCCGTATTACAGTGATGCAAGACCGTATCGCCATCCTCAATCAGGGCGGCGCCATGCTGGCCCATGCGCCGATTGATAGCTACATCCTCATCGGCCAGGGCCTTCGCCTCCGCCACCAACGCCTGGCGCACCTCGTCAGCGGTCTCCAGGGCCTCGCTGGTCGCCACGCGCATCAGCCGGTCCAGCGCCCAGCCCAGGTTGGCCGCGGTGGGGCGGGCGCTACGCAGGGTCAGGGCCGCTTCTTCCAGATCGCGCAATAGGCTCAGACGGTCCGGGGCGCGGCTGTTTAACCCGGCCAGGGTCAGCCCAAAGGCGGCAGCAGCACCGATAGCAGGCGCGCCCCGCACGACCATATCGCGGATCGCCTGGGCCACCTCACGGTGATCGCGGTATTCAGCGACGACGAATTGGTGGGGCAGCAGGCGCTGATCGATCATACGCACAGCGCCATCCGCCCAATCTACGGTTCTCATGGTGACATGGGATTTTAACCGGGGGCGCAGCAGGTGTCAAACAGAGCAGGTGGGTGCCCATACAAAGCCGGTAACCGCATACTTATCGGGACTTTCCTGTGTGAGGGCGGTTATTTCTATGTCGATCGGGCCAAGGACTTGAAATGACCCGCCCAGGTGCCTTGGAGAGGTCGTTCATCCACGTTTCAAGGAGAGCAGGGGACACAGATTCTGAGTACTGCTTCTGCATCTCTTGGACTGCGTCGGGCGACTGAAGTGAGACGTTTTGAAGTCTCTTCCCGAAGTTCTCCACTACATACCTAACGTGGTTTGCTTCATCCATGCTTGAAGGCTTATTGGAGACGTGCGTGCACGGTGTTGCAAACGGCGTGCTGTCGTGGTAGATGTTTGCCCACAAGTAAACTGGCCAATTCGTGACATTAAAAGCGAGACCCCAAACGCCCCCGAACACTTCAGGTTCTACGAACTCTCCTTTTGCTATGCGTATTTCCCGACAGGCCGCCAATGCGCTTTTCCATTTGAAATGGAAGGCAAGACCCATTCCCAGATAGAGGACACCCAAGATCGCAAGTGCAATCAGAATTTTCCGAGCCATGATCAATGCTCCTACCGTTCTCTGCTGCAGATCCAGCGGGCTAACAGCCTGCGCTTCAGCCGCACGCAGAGCGCAGCGGCTGGAAGCGCATGTTGGGCGGCAATGAAGACTGACAACTGCAAACCCAGCTTCACCCTCCTTCTTGAGTTTCTATGTATGACTTCGCGTAAGGCCTACCCCCCCTTGGGCTTGAGCGGATTCAATCGCCACCGGCCATACGCCACGAAACCCGCCAGCCCAGCCAGAATCAGGTTCATAACGATATTCAGAAACTCATTGCGTGAGAAATGCCAGGCCGCCGCACCCAGCATGACGAGTACCAACCCAAGCGCTGCCAGCGGCGTCAGGCGAGTCTGAATGCGAGTCAGACCGGGCAGGATAAGCCCGAGCCCCGCTAAGATTTCGGCAGTGCCACTGAAGTAATGCAGGCCAGGCGAGAGCTCATACATCCAAGCCATCGGCGCGGGTAGGCCAGGCGGCACGATGAAATGGACGAGGCCAGTGAAGGAGAAGTAGAAGGCCAGCAGGATTTGCAAGATCCACAACAGGATGTTCATAAGTGATAGCCTCCGTAGATCACAAAAGTGTCACCCCTTCGCCAGGCTCAGGGCAGGCTCTGAGCCGAAGCCCTGAGCGAAGCGAAGGGGCGGCGAAAGGGCAGCGAAGGGTCTCCTGAACATACATTGGAGATGCTTAGCCGCGCTCAGCATGACAGACCTGCGATGTGCTGAGTCTCCTAAGTGATAGTCTCCTACAATCATTGGCTTCCAGGCCACACAGGTAGTATAGCGAACATATTCGCCGCCGCCTAACGGCATCCGCTTCAACTGCAGACGCGAGCGGCGCGCGCAGCGCGCCGCGAAGCGTGTCGGCTGCACGCCGCAGTTGGGCAGCACATTCGCTCTCATTTCGTAGCCCAAAGATAAACGACTGCGCTGCGGGTGATCCCCTGTCCTGCTTCAACCAGTGGACGCAGATAGGTGACGAACGTTTCCCTTTCAGCGGGCGATAACGCCTCTTGCATGGCCTCGTCAAGAGTGGGAATCTTGGGATTACCGGCTGTACGTAACATAGTCTCCTAATTCACCTTTTCCTTTGGCTTGATCTCAATTTGCAATTCGAGGTGGATATCCCTAAAACCTACCTGCTCTGCAAGAGCGATTAGGTCTCGTTCATCAAAATTGAGCATGGGATCGCTAGCGAGTGGCTGTAACTGCTGATACATGACCTGCAATTTTCGGGCAATCTCCGCTACAGGAGTAACATCGTATCCCCAGAAAATGTGCGGTGGTTCAGGGTGACCAAACCGGTTGATAGGCTCAAATATGGATAATCTACCAGCGGCTTTGAGAACACGGTAAAACTCGCAGAATGCTTGTTGCTTATCTTTGACGTAGATTAGGACCGAGCGCGTCGTTACAACATCAACTGAATCCCTATCTATAGGGGATAAATCTTCAGCGGGAGCACAGACGAATTGGCAGCGGTCAAGAACGCCCATTCTTTGAGCAATGCTCTGAACGTGATTAAGCAGGTCTTGTGAAATGTCCAAAAAGATCACGTGCACTGTGCTCAACCTTTCGAGCGCCCCAAAGGCAATCAGCCCGTCGCCACAACCTATATCCTATATCGAGCAGGGTTTGGCCATCTCTCAAGTTCGCGTGCTCGAGAACCTTGTCACGCACCCGGTTCAGGTACTCCATTGTGGCTTTCATACGCTCAGCGTCGCCGCCGAAGCGTCGCTGCACTAGCCACTCACACCATATGTCGCGCTGAGGTTTTGTCATCGCCGGCATTCAGCTTCCGTTATACATGATTGTGCCGCCCAACGCTCAGCATCAGCGGCGGCGCAGCGCCGTCCGCTACATGCTGTGGTTAGCTATCCTTGAACAACAGCTTTATATAGTCTCGATTCGGCTCCGGAAACAGAATGTGATGCTTGGCGAATTCCTCCCGGCTCCAAGTGCCATCCCCGTAACGCTGACACAGGTCATCGTAAGGAGTGGCCGAAATAATGTAGGAATCCAGCGCAATGTCTTGCCGTCCGGTGCGTTGCCCAATCTCCCTGGCCAGGTCAGGCAGGCGCTCCCACAGGCGGGCCTTGTCGTCGTGGGTGTAGGCTTTAGCGTGCAGCATGCCGTGCGGTTCGATGAAGACAATGCGCTGTTTCTGGCCGTCCACAATCCACAGGATGAAGTCGGGGTAGAAGCCGCTTTCTTCAAAAAAGCCCACACCTTTGCCGCGGCTGAGGTTACGCAGCAGGAAGATCTCCTTGCCATCCAGAGACTTATCCTTTTCCGCCTCCCAGTAGGCTTTCAGGTCGCGCACGAACTGGGCTTCGCTCTCTTCCAGCGGCGGCGGGTCCGCGGTGAGCACATTGCCTTTCTTGAGCAACAACGGCAGGTAGATGCTGCGGTCGAAGTGAATGCGCGGCAGGATGCTGTTTTCTTCCGTGATGAGCTTATCAATATCAGCGCGGAGTTGCTCAATGGCGGCGACCAGGTCGCTGCGTGAACGCGGCACGCGCACGATGTAAGCGGCTTTTTTCTCCTGCACGCCCGGACGGTTAAAGGCCAGGTTGGGGTCATCCAAATCTAAGGTGCGATAGACCAGGTTCTGGCTGTCCCATTGTTCACGGGCGCGGCGGTAGAAAGCCTCCGCGTACTTGCGGAGGATGGCCACGGCCGCCTCCTGCACCCGAAGGTGATCGGCAAAAGTGCGGGGCTCAAATACCGCCGGGTCGGCAACCAGCGTATAGGTCGCCTCTTCCAAGATAGCGCGCAGCGTCTCTGGGCGAATGACCAGGTTGCTCCAGCCCTTGCGCGCCTTGTAGTCCAGCAGGTCAAAATAAGCCCGCTCCCAATCCACTAGTGCCAGGCTTTCGTCCGGGAGGCGTCCGCTGCTGCCGCTTTGCACGCGGGCGTCTTGCAACCCCAGGGCGCTGCTTTCTAGCGCTTGCACCTTGACCGATAAATCCACGCCCAGGCGAATGTTTTCATCCGGGGCGAGCAGAAGCATGGTCTCAGCGGCAAAGTCCCGGCCTTCCTCGGGGCGCGGCACGACCAGCCCGGGCCGGAGCACCTGCTCATTGGCCCAGACGAAGAGCGGCAGTTCGATGACTGGCTCAGTCTCCACCCCTTCGCGTTCGAGATAGTCGCGGAATTGGGCCATGTAGTTGGCGCGCAGGGCAAAGATGTTGAGTGTTTCCAGCAATTTGATATGGGCAGGGTGATTGCCGGAGATGGCCGCGCTGCGCTTGAGCGAGTGGTCTTTGCCTCGCAGGCGCACGCCGCGCCCGAAGAGTTGGATGATTTGCGCCCCCTCCTGCCGCCCGATGTTCAGCAATCCCATATTCGAGACGCGCCAGGAGTTCCAGCCCTCCATGAATTTCTTGGCGCCGATGAGGATGTTGAGCGGCGTATCCGGCCGGTTGATGCCGGTAAAGAGCGATGGGGCGATGGCGTCGTCTTCCAAGGTGATGCCGCTGTTATCGGCTTCCACCAGTTTCTTGAATTCGGCGGTGTCGCCGATGTAAATCAAACCAAAATACTCCTCTGCGCCGGAGGCCTTCAGGCCCAGTTCGCCAGAGGCGCTTTTGATCTCGCATAGATGCAGGCCACCACCTGCCGGGGCGTGAAAGACCTGCCGCAGGATGTCGTCGTACAGGGCGGGGGCAGACAGGCCGGTTTCGCGCAGGTAGGGAAAACGCCCGGCGAACAGGTCCATGCCGTCGGGCGTGACCAGGCCGCTTCTGGCCGCCAGCAGTTTCTCGATGCCTTTGACCACCCCGCCGCGGCGGTTCTCCAGCACGTGATGGAGAAAACGCGCCACGGTGAGCACGTCGCTGCGCTTCTGTCTGTTTTCGCTGTAAACGGCGTTGACCGTGCTGCCCACAAACACCCAGAGCGGCTTTTCCAGGTTGTAAGGACGCAGGGCGTCGGCCTGGTCGTGGAATAGGCGCAGTTGTTCGTAGAACGAGAGCAGGTTGCCCAAAAGAAGCAGGTAAGTCTTGTCTTCGTCGGTTTCGTCGCGCAAGTTGAGGATACGGAAGTCTTTCCCGTAGCCGTCGCCATAGAAGTAGCGGTAGGAGTAATCAAAGACGATGGCTTTGCCGTATTCGGCGGTGAGCGGGTCGTTGCGCGCCGCGCTGAGCGCCTGCCCGAAGGTGGCGCTGTACTCAAAGGTGAAGCCGGTCTCTCCTAGGGCATCACGATATTTGCGCCAGGCTTCGCCGCCGCTGCCTTTGTGTCCTTCGTCCACGAAGATCAGGTTGCGGCCCTCAAAGGCTTCTACCGGCACACTCACCCCGCCGCCGCGCTTTTCCTCCACCAGTTTGGTGATCTCGATGACCTGAACCACGTCCCGGCCGCCGCTCCACAGTCCGCTGTGGTTCAGGTCGAAGCGCCGGGCGGGAATGCCGGAGGCCTCCAGTTCTTGCAAGTGCTGCTCGCTTAAGCCTTCGTTGGGGGTGATGAGCAGGATGTTATCCAGCGGCTCTTTGTTGTAGTGCAGGAATTGGTGATAGTTGAGATGCAGGATGAGCGTCTTGCCGCTGCCGGTGGCCATCCAGTAGGCCAGTTTGGTCAGGTCGGATTCGGTGAACGGTTCATCGTGCGGTTCGCCGGGGAGTTTCTTCGCGTTACGCTGGCGCACGAAGGCGTTGAGGTCGGCCAGGAGTTGGGCCTTGTGATTGAAGAGACGATCAAGGACGATCTCGGTGTAGAGCGCGGCCAGGTACTGGAAATAGCGCAGGGTGATGGGTTGACTGCGCCGGGAGTTGATGGCGGCCAGATGGGCGCGGATATTCTCGTCGTAGCGCGCCAGGTCGTCCTTAGAGATTTGCACCTTGCTCCCGCGCGAAATGAGCCGATGATAGATGTGACTGCGCCCGGAAGCATCAAAGCCCTCATCGGCTTGTTTCATGTCCTCCAGTAGATCGCGGTTGTACTCGTAGCCCAGAAGGCTGTTGAGCCAGGCCAGAAGGACAAGGCGGTGTTCGAGTTTGAGGTATTGCTGAAGGCCGTTCGCCATGACCTACTCCATGCCCACAATGTCGCGCAGCCTCTCGGCCAACAACGGCAGGTCTTCTTGAACCGTCTTCCACAGGATGTCCAGGTTGATGTCGAAGTAGGCATGCACCAGCCGGTGGCGCATCCCTACGATGTCGTCCCAGGGGATATCCTGAAACCTGGCTCTCGTTTCATCGGAAGTCTGGTAGGCTGCTTCTCCGATAATCTCGATTTCTTTGACCAAAGCCAGGGCGAGTCTCCTGTCTTGGTCCAGATCCCGACGTTCACGGCCTTGGGCAAACCCTATGGCCTCCTCGGCTGCATCCAGCATGTGGCGCAGGCGGATCAGATCATCCTTGCGCATACTGTACCTCCGCCTCCTCCAGAACCTCCTGGCGGAAGTAGCGGCTCAGGTCCTCCGGCGTACGTAAATCCACTCTGCGACCGCCAAGCAGCGCGGACAATTCGCGTTCCAGGCGGGCCATACCGAAAAGACTCGGAATATGCTCCGGCTCGAACTCGACGAGAATATCAATGTCGCTGTCCGGGCGGAAATCGGAGCGCAAGGCTGAACCAAACACCGCCAAACGCCGGATGTGATGGGCGCGGCAAAACTCCGCAATCCTGTCTTTTGGCAGGTCAATCGCTCGGTTCATGGCTTACCCCTTCCCTCCATGCCTGCAAACATTCTCGCCTTGAAGACGCCCTCCAGCGCCTGCGCGCCGGGTATGAGGGAGTCGCCATTGACGTAGATCACGTCCGCGCCTTCGGTGAGTTCCTGCGCGGCCACAAAGTCGCGGTCGCGTTTGTAGTCTTCTTCTCTCCAACCTTCGGTTTCGCGCCAGATGACCACGGCGCGCTGACCTTCGCGCGTGGCGCCGCGATAAACCAGGTAGCGCCGTCCTCCATCGTCAAGGACTTTTCGCGTCTCCACGTCCAGCCCGATGAGGTAGTTGAAGGTCTCCGGCAGGTCCACCTTCTGCACGCGCCTCTCGCCGTCGCGGTGGATGTGTAGACAGTAGTCGAAGGGTTTGCCCATCTTTTCCACGTTGAGCAGGGTTTCGCTCTTGCGGGTTTCCCACTGGAGCATGTACTGGAGCAGGTAGTCCTCGAACTGCATCGCCATCTGCCCGCCTGCCTCGTCGAAGGACAGGTTGTTGAGCGCGTCCTCGTAGGATTCCAGGCGAATGACCTTCATGAGGCGCGGCCCGCGCGCGAACTCCTCCGGCGTGGCCGTGCGCTTGGGCTTGCCGTCCTTCCACTCCGGCGAGAATGCCACCTTCTTCAGGCGCGGCAGGAGCACGGTGTCAAAATAATCGGCCATCTCCACCAGGATGAACTTGCGCCGCCCGCCATCTTCGCGGTTGAGGTTGATGGCGGCATGAGCCGTGGTGCCGGAGCCTGCGAAGTAGTCGAGGATGACACTTTGCCTGTCTGCTCCAATCGTGATGATACGCTTTAGCAGGCGCGTTGGCTTGGGAGACGTGAAATAAACATCCCCCGCCCGCATCATGGCTTTTAGTTCCTGCGCACCCTCCTGGTTATGTCCCACCTCCTTGTACGTCCACAACGTAAGCGGGGTAACGCCTTGTTTGACTTCTGAGAGAAAACGCTTGATAGCAGGCACATTATCGCCATTCGGACCAAACCAGATACGATTATCGTCAACCAATTCCTGGAAGCGTTCTTTGGAAACGCGCCAACACGAACCTTTGGGCGGGCGAACGACTCTGCCCGAAGGGGTCGCGATCTCGTAATCGTATTCCGCAGCGTATGTTTTTACATCGAGTCCACTAGGCTTCCAAGGCCCTCTGGGGTCATTGTCCGGGTTCTGGTACCTGGCATCCTGCTCTTCCGTTCTTGGCAGCAAGTTAGGCTTCCATGTTTCTTTATGGCTGGCAAAACAGAGAGCAAAATCATGGTTATCTGACAGCCAACGAGCGTCGTTCTGTGGCGAATATTTTTTCTGCCAGATGATATTGGCTACAAAGTTTTCCGCTCCAAAAACGCGTTCATACAACTTACGAAGATGGGCTTGCTCATGATCATCAACACTGGTAAAGATGGATGCATCAATTCCCAAGAGTGGTCTTAGCGCATCCGCGCGGTTGTCCAGCATACTGAGCCAACTTGCATGTTGGTAACCGTCCCGGTAGATGAACTCATCATTCCCCGTGTTATACGGCGGGTCAATATACACACACTTCACCCGCTCGCGGTACTTTTCCTGCAAGAGATTCAGCGCCTGCCAGTTTTCGGAGTGGATCAGCAGGCCGTCGGTTATTTCATCCAGGTTGTCGTAGCGTGCCAACAGGCGGTCCACGAAGTCTTGTGAGAAGTGGCGCGTATCCAGCGGCAGGGAGGGGTGGGCTTTGAGGAAGGCGACGCGGCCTTCTAGAGTCTCTGGGTCTCCAGAGAGCAGGTCAGGGGGCAAAGCGTCCAGGCGTAGCATCTCGTTCCATTCCGCCCATTGCGCCTTGTTCCCGGCGATTTCCTCGTAGAAGGCTTCCGGGATGTTGCCCATGGTGATGACGTAGAAAGTCTCGGTGACGAACTTCTTCTTCTCCCAGAGCATCTTCTGGAAGTCCTCAATCTGCGCCAAAAACTCGATGATGCGCAAGCCAATACGCTTGATCAGGCGCAGCAGTTGGAACCAGCCCTCGGCCAGGTTCTCGCCGGCGGCTTCCAGTTCGTCCAAGTTGAGGACTTCGTTCTTCAGGTAAAAGTCCAGCTCGCGAGAGAGGAAGCCCTTTAGGTCTTTGTGAATGAAGAAGTCGCTGGTGTTGCGGCGGGTGTACTGACGTAGGTGGTGTTCCAGCAGGGTGACGGCCGTGCCATCGGCGCGACGCTTTTCGGCATTCAGGGCAGCCAGGGCCTCGGTTGCGTCTTTGGGCAGGCGTTTGGGGATTTCTTGCAGTGCCTCGGCGATGATGGCCTCCTGCTGGTTCTTCTGGCCGTAGGTGATAGCCTCTTGCTGTGTCAGCGGGCGGAACTCGAAGGGGGTCGTCAGCGTTTTCGTCCCAGCGTCCCAGGCGATTTCTTCTAGGCGCGGCAGGAAGAAGCGCTTCTCGCCCTTGACGTTGTTCTGCTCCACATCGGCGGCCTTGAGTTTGAACTGCACCGTGACGCCGTTGGAGGCCTTCCAGGTGTAATCGGTAAAGTACTCGCCGGTCTTGACGTAGTACTGGTCGTGGTTGGCCCAGTAGAGATAGACCTCCTCGCCGTTGTAGGGGATGGCATAGCGCTCTTTTTTGGAGTAGCGCCGTTTGGAGATGAAGTCGCCGTCCTGCCAGTAGCGGCTGAAGAAGGCGTAGAGGTGGTTGTAGATGGCGGTTTCTATCGCCTCACGGCCTTTGGCCGATCGGGCGCGTTCCTGGGCGGCCAGATACTCTTTTCCGGCCTTTGTATCGCGGTACTTTTCGGCCAGGTTGCCGTCGGCGTCCAGCGCATCGTCACCCAGCGCTTCCAGCACCTTCTTGCGAGCCGCTTCCAGGTCTTGCGCGGCCTGCGATTGGGCTGCCAGCGTGCCTTTGTTTAGTTCCTCGTTGACAGCCTGCGGTAGGTCTTCGGTAATGAAGCGCTCGATGACCTCCCGCTTGTGGTTCATGATGCGGTAAATGCCGAAATCGAGGTCGGCGCAGTCGAATTGAAATAGCTCGCGTAAAAGCTTCTGGAATTTCGCTTGCATATTGCTCACCGTCATTTTCCTCCGATTGAGGGAGACGAAAGGCGGCTAACTATTGATTATACGGGATCCGTCTTCCCCTACCATTTCGGTGTCTCAGGACGGAATCCGTCTAACTCACCCAGAGGGTCGCATTTACGGAAATCTTCCCCCTCTGAGTCCTTTTGCGGAATACCTATTTGGCCTTACCAAGAATTGTAGGCGAAAGCCGAAATCGGTCAAGTTCTTTCAAACAAAGATAGGGCTTTTCAATGCAGGCTTGCAAATCGTACCCCCAGGCTGTGCCTGGTAGAGCCGACCACAGGCCGGCGGTTTCGGCTTGTGAAAGGCTCAGGAGTGGAAGGGGGTTGTACAATCGCGCCAACCGCATTATAATGTACCCCATCATCATGCATAGTGAATTCATCATGGCTGATCAACAGAGTTTCGCCATCCAACGCCAGACGCAAGCGTCCACCTACTGGGCAGAGGCTTTCGTCGTTGACGAAAGCGACCTGGAATATTTAGCCACCGTTTTCCTGGAGCGCGAGACACCGCTGGGCCTGGATGAGCTTGCCCGGCTGGTGGTTGAGCACCGCCTGCAACAGCAGGAGCAGGCCCTCCAACGCCTGCTGGCTCGCGGCACCTTGTACCAGCCCAAGGGGGACTACACCGTCGGCCAGGAGCTGGTCTTTCCGGCGCTCGGCTTCGCCGTCGGCACGGTCGTCAACGTACGCCCCGGCAACAACCCGGAGTACGGCGAGTTCCAGGTCATCCAGGTGGAGTTTGAGGGGGGCAAGCGCCGTGAGTTCGCCAGCCATTTCCACCGCCCCCATCGCCTGAACACCGAGGATGGGCTGCCCATCCCCTCACAGGACAGCGAACAACTCTCGGCGGATGAGATCCTGGAGCGCTACGGCGTGGGGATACGCGAGAAGCTGGCGGCGGCGCTGGAGCTCCACGATAAGTTCGCCACCTTCGCCGACAAATGGTTCCTGAAGACCCTGCTGCCAGAGGTCAATATCGGCCACCTGAACCTGGCCGAGGCTGTCCTGGATGTTCACGGCGGCGGCCCCTTGCCCACCGAGGCCCTCTTGAAGGACGTTGGGCTACCGGAGGAGATCAACCCTGAACTGCGCATGTTCGCGCTGGACTATGTGCTGCAACGCGACGAACGCTTTGACGAGGTGGGCCCCACCGGCGAAGTGCTCTGGTTCCTGCGGCGGCTGGAACCACCAGCCGTTATCACCCCCCCCAAGCAACTGCACTATAAGCCTATCCCTTACGATCCGCGCCTGTTGACCTCGGAGGAGCAGCGCCTTGAGCAGGAGATTGGCGACGAATTCTCGGCCCTGCCGCCGCCCCCGGCAGCGGAGAATGAGGTCATCATCACGCTGACCTACCCGCATCGCCGGAACGGTACGTTGCCCCTCTCGGCGCGGCTGGCCCCCATCTTCCCCACGGCCCGCGTCGCGCCCCGTGTGCGCTTTACGCTGATTGATGCCCGCACCGGCAAGGAGATGCCCGGCTGGGTCGTGCGACCCCACCGCTACGTGTATGGGCTGGAGGAGTGGTACCGTCGCTATGATCTGCCCGTTGGCGCGTATGTGCGCGTCAGGCGCGGCGATGCCCCTGGCACGGTGATCGTGGACTATCAGGGCGCACGCCCTAAAAGCGAATGGGTGCGTGTGGCCACGCCATTGGGTAACCGCCTGACCTTTGAACTGCAAAAGCACAAGGTCACGCCGGAGTTTGATGACCTGATGATGATCTGGGTAGACGACCCGGAGCCCATTGACATGTTGGCCCAGCGGCTGGAAGAACAGGCCCGGTCTCTGGCTCGCCTGCTGGCCGATCTGGTCCCGGAGCTTGCCAAACTCAACCCTCAAGGTACCGTCCATATCAAAACGATCTACAGCGCGGTCAATCTGCTGCGGCGCTGCCCGCCCGGCCCCATCCTGGCCGAACTGATCTCGCGGCCAGCGTTCATCCCCGTCGGTGGCGGCTACTGGCGCTTTGATGAAAGCCGCTGGGACGGTGCCTGAGACCTGAGGTGTCTGGCCTGAAGGAGTCATCCGGTGTTTCCTGCCAAAATCCGTCAACTCAAGCCAACCCTGGACACGCCCTGGCATATTGACTACAAGTGGTGGGAAAAGGAGGGGCGTGACCTGCGCGTCTACTTGCGCAGCCACCTGTGCCCGGAACATCAAGCTATCTTCCAAAGCCATCTGAACCTGCAAGAGATGGACTGGGTGGACCCGGATACCGGCGAGGTGCGGCGCGTGGACGGCTTACAGCACACCCTGCGCACCCACTGCAGCCAACAACCCGACTACATCACCAGCCATACGCCCCTGGTGGATGCTGTCTTTCGTATTTTCCTGGCCAATGGGAATACACCCTTAACTGCCCGCGAACTGGCCGACCGCCTGGGCCGCAACCCCGAGACCATCCTTCAAACCCTCTCTGGCGCACGCATCTACAAGGGCCTGCGCCCGGTTGATCAAGGAAGTGGGAGTTGAATGTCCAGGTCCGGCTTTACGGGCTGCTGCGCCACTACCACCCTGGCCCGAACGCTAACGCCCCGCTGACGCTTGAGTTGCCGGAAGGCGCCACCCTCGCCGACGTCGTCGCCCGCCTGGGCCTGCCTGACGGACTGGTGCACGCGGCCTCTGTGAACAACGTTGCCATCGGGATCGGCCAGCCACTCCACCCTGGCGATCAGGTGGGGCTGTTCCCGCCCGCAGCAGGAGGCGCATGTTCGCCCCCACCTTGACGGAATAGAGCGCTTGGGTTAGAATACGCCTGGGCGGTCGGCCTGAAAGCATAGCAGGGTCGCGCTCCGACCACCGCCCGTTTTTTGTTGAGGAGAACACCCATGAGCACAGAAATGCCTCAAGGCCCCCTCCCTGGAGAGGGTGAGGAAATGGCCCCTGCCGGGTATGATGTGGAGACGGTGACGGGCAAGGTGGTCCAACTCAATCAGGTCACCGTTGGCAGCATTGAGGCCGAAGAGGTCCAGGCCAGGATGAGCCTGCTCCAGGACGTCCAGGCCGACAGCGTGGAAATGCACCAAAGCGCGGTACAGCAGATAGACGCGGAGACGGTCACCATGAATCAGAGCGCCGCGCTATCCATCCAGGCGCAGGTCGTCGGCCTGGAGCAGGGCGCCTCTGCCGGGCTGATCATCGGCCAGGAGGCCAGCCTGCAGAACGGCAGCGCCGTTGCGCTTATCGGGCAACAGGTGACAGCCAGCCGGGCGCGATCCGTGCTCCTCGTGGCCCGCCAGGTCAGCGGCGATGTCCAGACCATGTTTGACCAGCGGGCTGCGTTCTTCTTTGGCCTTGGCCTTGGCGGCGTGCTCGGCGCCATCTCCCTGCTGCGCTCATGGGCCAGACGACGATAGACTCAGAGCCGATCACCAAATTTACTGAGGCCATCCTTCACAGGATGGAGGCCACACGAAGGAGAACGTATGCAAGAAGTCACACTGAATGCCTGGCCACGCACAGTGGTGGGCAAGCAAGTGAGGGGGCTGCGCCGCCAGGGGAAAGTGCCAGCCACGGTGTACGGGCCGGGGCGCGAGCCCATGAACATTGAACTTGACGCCCGCGAGTTGGGGCGGATGATCCCTCACCTCATGGGCGAAGCGCAATTGATCTCGTTGCGCCTGGGCAGCAATGGCCAGACCATCCCCGTTCTGGCCCGCGAGGTGCAGCGCCACCCTATCCGGGGCGACATCCTGCACGTGGACTTTTATGCCATCGCTATGGACCGGCCTATCCGCACCGAGGTGCCATTGCATCTGGTGGGCGAATCGCAGCCGGTGGAACAGGGCGAGGGCGTACTGATCCATCCCCTCACCCATGTTGAGATTGAGTGCCTGCCCCGCGACCTGGTCCCGGCGATTGAGGTGGACATCAGCCGCCTGGCGCAGGTGGACGATGCACTTTATGTCAGGGACCTGGTGGCCCCGCCCGGTATCACGATCCTGGCCGATCCGGATGAACTCGTTGTGCGCGTCAGCCCGGTCGCGCCCGAAGAGGTGATTGAGGAGGCAGCTCCGGAGGCTGCGGCTGAGCCAGAGATCATCGCCAAGGGCAAGGCGGCTGCCGAGGAAGAGGAAGAATAACCCCCTGAGGCGAGGGACCTAACCGAATCATTTACAGGGATTAAGGTAGCTCATGAGCGATCAACCCGCCGGGCGCCCCCATTACCGCATCTACAGCCAGATGACGCAATCGGCCTTCCTGCACGTGGAAGACGCCCTGGCGATAGGGAAACTGCGGCTGTTCGCGGGCAGGTACGAAAAGGGCAAAGGCGCCTCGGCTACGGCCCATCACTACCTGGACCTGGACGACGCACGCCTGCTATTCACCGACCTGGCTGCGGGGAAGGTCCCCATCACCGATGAGAAGGAGCAGGCCTACGTTGAATATAAAGGCAGCGGCGAAGGCATCCCGGTCAGCCGTATCCTCAAGGTCCAGGCCCGCCCGGAGCGCGTCTTCTTTGAGCTCTCTTATGGGCCTGGAGAGTACTCAGGCGAGGGCCTGGGCGAAGGCGCGGTCCGCCCTGCGCGCGGCGCCCAGCGGCAAAGCGTCACGGTCGCGTTGAGTTGGCTGGAGGCGCGGAAGATGGCCCTGGCGGTGCTGGCCCACCTGACCGCCTGGGAGGTCGCCACCTTCCCCGCCCGCATCGCCACCCGGCTGGCGCAGCAGGCAGAAGAAATGGCCGAACGCCGTGCGCTGGCCCCAGAACCGCGAGCCGAAGAGGCTGCCCCTGAGCCCGCCCACCCGGCCCCAACTGAACGGCCCTCAGCCCGCCCTCCCACTGCCACCACTGTGCCGGCCCCGGCAGCACAACCGGCGCCGGAGAAAGAAGTGACCCCACCCTCCCCTGAGCCTGAGCGGGCTGACGCCACAGCCTACTGGCAACTGGCGAATAGCGAGGCGGCACGCAACGCGGTGGACCCGGCCCAGATCAAGGACTGGGCGCTCAAGGCCCAGCAATATAACCGCTGGGACCTGGCGATCCGGCGCCTCAAAGAGGCGATTGCCCGTAGTCAGTAAGCCGGGTCTCCCCGCCCGGCGCGTGATTTACCCCTCCCTTTTAGCATTCAGCGGCCAGCTTTCACCGCAGCGTAAACGCTGCGGCCTGGACACCCCACCGTTTACGGTGGGGTACTGACTACTGACTGCTGACTACTGAAAGCTGACTACAGACAAGCCCTTCCCCACCCCGGTCATCACACACGCGGCACAACACAGCATAGCGGCCCGGCTGGCTGACATGGCAACGGGCTGTCCAGCCCATGGCATCCTCTAACTCCACAGCCGCCTCACCCCCATCCAGGGGCTTCACCTCCCATTCAACGCGCCCCAGCCTGGCGCCGGAGGTCAGCGCGGCTGAATCGGTGGCGCTGAAGGCATAGGCCAATGCCGCGATCCGCCGGAAACGCAGGCGGATGCGCGGCGGCAGCGCGAACGTGAGCAGCGAGCCAGATGGCCCTGGGGTGAATGCCACCCGGGCAAAACCCAGGCGAATCTCCTCTCCGCTTATCAGGGGAGGGGAATAAGGAGAGAGGAGAACGCCCCCTTCCCTCTTAGGGGAGGCGGTTGGGGAGTCAGGGCCTGATGCTACCTCCAGGATCGTCCCCTGCTTCCATCCCCCCGCGTGCAGCGCCTGAACAAACGCCGCCACCTCGTGCCCGGTCACGGGATGTTGCGCCACATACAACGCCTCACGCCCCTTCACTGCGTTCCGGGCAGGCCCTTTGATGCCGTGAATCGGCCCCTCTCCTCGCACCTGGCCGCCGTAGGCCCGGATCACCGCCTCGCGCAGGGCCCCCCAGTCAGACAGGGATGATGCCGGCGCTGGCGCCAGCCCAGCATAGATGACCACGACATCAGGCATACCTGGCTGAAGTCGTCCCCCGCCCTGCTGCTGCTTCTCCAGCCGCGCCAGCGTCACGCGGATCGCCTCCGGCGCGATGTCGCAGCCGATCCAGCGCCGCCCCAGCCGTGCCGCCACGACCAGCGCCGTGCCGGAGCCGCAGAAGAAATCGGCGACGACATCGCCGGGGTTGGAGCTGGCCCGGATGAGGCGCTCCAACAGCGCCTCTGGCTTCTGCGTGGGGTAACCGGTGCGCTCGCGCCGGTCGTTTTGCGCCACAATGGGAATGCGCCACACGTCATCGGCGACTTTGCCGTCGGGGTGATAGTAGTGCGCTTTGGACGCAGGCACGTGAATATCCGGACTATAGGGTTCACGCACAGCGTCGGCATTGAAGATGGGCGTATCCGAGGGGCTATAGCGCAGGATGACATTGTGGCGCGGGCCGAAGGCATAAGGCCGCCGCTGGCCACTGTTCATGTGCCAGATGATCTCGTTTAACATGCGACCGTAGCCGAAGAGCTTGTCCAGCTCCACCTTAACGTAGTGTGCCGCGTGGTAATCCAGATGGACGTAGAGCGTGCCGTTGGGCTTGAGCAGGCGCTTCATCTCATACAGCCGGGCGTTGAGCCAGGCCAGGTACTCCGCCAGCCCCCCCTCCCACACATCGGAAAAGCCCGCATCCCTCCCCGGCCCGGCCCGCGAAGACCGGCGCGGCGTGTAATCGTTACCGGAGAAGAACGGCGGATCGATCGTGATCAGGTCAATGCTCGCATCGGGCAGGCTGCGCATCACCAGGAGATTGTCGCCCAGATAAAGGCGATTCGGCGCCTCATCGGGCTGGCCAAAAGAGATGCGTTCGCCCGGAATAAGCGGCAGGGCCGGCGTCGGGAAGCGCCAGGCGAAGCCATAGCGCGCATGCCAGCCGACAGGCGGCCCTAGGGCGAGGGAGAGGGGGTCGGAGTGGGCGTTTCCCACGGCAGAGGAGTCTGGGGCAGGTGGTAATACACCTCAACCAGGCGCCGGAAGATGGGCGCGGCCACCTCCGCACCCTCGCCGGCGTTCTCCACCAGAACCACAATGGCAACCTGCGGGTCATCTGCAGGGGCATAACCCGCGAACCAGGCGTGGGGCGTCTCGCTGGGGTTCTCGGCGGTGCCGGTCTTCCCCGCTACCGGCAGGCTCAGGTCACTGAAGCGGTAATGCGCTGTCCCGCCCTTTTCCGCTGTGACGCCGCGCAACGCATCCTGAATCACGGCCAGATGCTCCGGGCTGACCGGCAGTGTGCCCAATGGCTGAGGCCGAACAAAGCTTTCGCTCTCCCCGCCAGGAGAGGCCACATGGTGGACGAACAACGGCTTAAGGCGCGTCCCGCCATTCGCCACAGCCGCCAGCACATCGGCCACCTGAAGCGGCGTGACCAGGAGATAACCCTGCCCAATGGACAGGTTGACGCTATCACCCGGCGTCCAGGCCTCGCCCAGCCGATTCACCTTCCAGGCCGGGTCGGGCATCAACCCCACCTCTTCAGGGATGCCCTCCACCCCCAACGGGGCGCCGAAACCGAACTGGTGGCCATAAGAGGGAAGAATATCGGGGCTAATGCGATCCAGGTTCAGGCCAATCTCGTAGAAGTAGGGGTCGCATGAGACCACCAGCGCCTGGCGCAGCGAGATCGTGCCATGGCCGCCAGGTTTCCAGTCGCGCTTGACCCAATTTGGCCCCAGGCCGGTCCAGATGCCCGTGCAGGTATAGGGCGTCTGCGGCGTATAGCCGCCGGCCTCAAGCGCCGCCGCCATGGAGACGATCTTGAAGACCGAGCCGGGCGGGTAGACCCCCTGGCTGGCGCGGTTCAACAAGGGCCTGTCGGGATCGTTGAACAGCTCGTCTAACGCCTCGGTGGGCGCGCCGGGCTGCACCAGTTTGTTGGGGTCAAAGCTGGGGCTGGAGGCCAGCGCCAGTACTTCCCCCGTGTGCACATCCATCACCACGATGGCGCCGCGCCGGTCTTTGAGCAGGCCCTGCGCGGTCACCTGAAGATCGTAGTCCAGCGTGCTATACACATTCCGGGCGGGCTGTGGCTCGCGCTTCGCCAAGGTTGTGCTGATCTGGCCCTGCGGTGTCACCACAACCAGGGTGGCCCCTCGCGTCCCGGCCAGATAGGGCTCGCCCCATGCCTCCAGGCCGGTGATGCCCACCTGCTCATCGCCGCTATAGCCCTGCGCCCGGTACTCTGACAGGCGGTCCGGCGGGATCGGGCCGAGCACACCGACGACGTGCGGCGCCACCCCATCGCGATAACCGCGCACGAAGGACTCACGCAACTGCACGCCGGGGAGCGCGGTCAACGCCTGATAATTCGCCTGGGCGGTCTCCTGGGTGACCACGCCGAGTGGCACAAACCAGTCAGGCGCAGCGGCTTTGATTTTCGTCTCCAGGTCCGCCTGGGGCTTGCCCACAAGCGGGCTGACCGTCGCCAGGACGGTCGCCAAGTCTTCAATGGCACGCGGCACCACGCCGATAGTGACCGCAGGCTCATCGGCGGCCAGCACGCGCCCATTGCGGTCATACACATTGGCCCGCGCCGGTGCGCGCACATCCAGCCGCAGGCGGTTGCCCCCGGCCAGCTCCGGCATGATCAGCCCATCCGACCAGAGGATGCCCCAACGCCCCTCTTCATACACCAGGGGCATGGTCATCTGTTTGGGGCCGATGCTGCCGAGCACGACCACCTCATAGGTCACCTGATACGCGACCGTGGCCCGGTCCCCATCCTGCAAGGCCGAGAGCACCTGGGGATGGACCGCCGTCACGCCGCCCTGCCGGGCAAACGCCTGGTAGCGTGCCATGAACGCCTGGCGTTCAATCAGTGCCTGGCTGGTGGGCGAGAGCAGGCTATACATCCCCTCCAGGTCACCGCGCTCCCACGCGGACAGGAAAGCGGCAGCCACCAGGTCAGCGCCACCAGGTGCAGGCGTCCCCGTCGGCGTTGGCGCCACCCGAATGGACGGCGTACCGGTACAGGCGGTCAGCAGGAGCAGGAGCACAATAAGCAGCCTGCGCATATGAGGGATTATAACGGGCAGAAAAACACCTGTCCAATCGGCTCTCACCGTTCCGCGCCGATCTAAGCTTAAAATGTTGACACACCCCTGGAATGGTGTTATGATTCCGGCGCTACCGGCACAGGGTGGAGGCCGTAGGGGCGCAATGCATTGCGCCCTCGCTTGTGCCTGCCTTGAACGCCCATTCGCAGGTATGCCATACCCGCCCGTGGAGGGGGCATGGGCCGATTCCGAGAAAACTGGGAACGACGGCGCTTCCGTTACGGCTTCTTCATCACCATTATCCTGCTCACCCTACCGTGCTACTGCCTCGGCTTCGGAGCACTGTGGTTCAGGTCACGCCAGGCGGCCCCGGCACCCACGGCGCTCCCCAGCGCCACGCCTACCGCGACGTACACGCTGACCCCCTTGCCGACGATCACGCCCTTCCGCTCCCCCACGATCACCCCCACACCTGAGCCGACGCGCACGCTGGGGCCAACGCCAACGCAATACTACCCGCCCACGCTCACGCCAACCGACACACCATCCCCCACTGCGACAGGGACTCCCACTGTCACGGAGACCCCGACTGCGACCGAGACCCCCTCACCCAGCCCGACGTTCACGCTCACACCGACGCTTGAGCCGACGCCCAGCCCGACGCTCACGCTCACACCGACGCTTGAGCCGACACCCAGCCCCAGCGCCACACCGCCGCCCACAACGCCCCCTATCCCCTCGCCCTCGCCGACGGAGACAGTTCCGCCCATCAGCCCGACGGCCACGTTGACGCTGACGCCGACGCTGCCCATCACGTCAACGCTATCGCTGATGCCCTAGACACAACCAGGCGAGTCGGCACAAAAGCAAAAGAGCGCGAGGGGCAGAGTGCGCCCTCGCGCTCCGGGCTAATCAGCCAGCATTTGCCAGATGTCTAGCGCCTGTCGCTGACCGCTTCCGGGATCAGCCCCATCTCCTCCAGCTTCGCCAGCACCCTGGCGGCGCTTTCCTCCGGTGTCTCACGGCCATCGCTATAGCAGACGACCTCCGGGTTCAGCGGCGGCTCGTAAGGATCGGAGATGCCGGTGAAGTTGGCGATCTCGCCCGCCAGCGCCTTCTTATACAACCCCTTCACATCGCGCTCCATCAGCACCTCCAGTGGTGCCTGGACGTACACCTCAATGAAATTGGGGATCTTCGCACGGATCTCATCGCGGATCGCGCGGTAGGGCGAGATCGCGGCAGCGATAGCGACGACGCCGTTGCGGCTGAGCACCTCGCACACCCAGCCGATGCGCCGGATGTTCGTGTCGCGGTCCTCCTTGCTGAAGCCCAGCCCCTTGGACAGATGCGTGCGCACGACGTCCCCGTCAAGCACCTCCACCTTCATGCCCCGCGCCCGCAACTCGCGCTCCAGGATGTGCGCGATCGTGCTCTTGCCCGCGCCGGAGAGGCCAGTAAACCAGACCGTAAACCCAGAATGCTCCATACTCTACTTCCCCTCATAATCTTTATACAACGCCTGCTCACCCCCTCCCTGCCCCTCTCCCATCACGGGGAAGGAGATTTATCCTCCCTCCCCCCTTGCGGGGGAGGGCTGGGGTGGGTGGCAAGAGTTACCGGCGGCTGATCAGCCGCCCGCGCATATCGCCCGGCACCGGCACGCCCAGCGCGTCCAGCATCGTCGGGCCGACATCCATCAGCTCAAGCCCCTGGAGTTCCTGCCCGCCCTGGCGCTGGCGCGGATCGTAGTAGATGTAAATCCCATACTCCGCGTGATTGGCGTCGTCCGGGCCGGTATCATTCTCAAAGGTATGGATACTGTGGTGGCCGAAGCTCCCCACCGCCCGCCAGAACAGGTTGCCGAAGTACACGATCAGGTCCGGGGCCACGCCGCGCACCTCGCGGTAGATGCCCTGCGGCTTGTAGCTCACCGTGCCGATATTCCGACCCTCATGATCGGTCAGAGCAGCGAGCTTCTCCACAAGCTCATCGCGCACGGCCTCATAACGCTCCGGCGGGATGACCCCGTTCGGTTCGCGCCCCTGCACGTTCAGGAAGATGCGGCCATAATACCCACCGCTGGACCAGGCCGTCGTCTTCTCCCAGTCCACCTCCACCTTCTCAAAGGGGACAATCCCCTGGCCCTCCGGCTCATCCTTAAGCACGAGATAGCCCTCCTGGCGCAGCCACTCGTTGACGCAGATGCCGCCATCCATCTTCTTCGCGCCATGGTCGGAGAGCACCATGACCGCCGTGTTATCATCCAGCAGGCTTAACAGTTGGCCGATCTGCTCATCAACCATATGGTAATAATCGCGGATGGCGTTCTGATAGGGGTTGCCCGGCTCGTATTTCCAGTGGGTCGGGTCATGGTACTTCCAGAAACCATGGTGGATGCGGTCGGTGCCCATCTCCACGAACATGAAGAAGTCCCAGGGGTGCCCGGTCATGAGCTTCTTGACGACGGCGAAGCGCTTCTCGGTCATCTCGTAGATCTGCTTGAGCAGAAAGTCCTTGTTCTCCGTGCGAAACTGCTTGACGTCCACGAGATACTCGCCGCCCGCCCACTCATTGATCTGGCCGCTCATCTCAGCGGGATAGGTGAAAATCTTCGTCGTCCTGGCGCCCGCCTCGTTCACACCGACGGTGGCCGGCGTGAGGAAGCAGCCCACAGCGACGCCGTTGACCGGCTTGACCGGGTACATGGGCGGCACACCGACGACGATCACCTGCTTGCCTGCCCGGCTGAGGATGTCCCAGACGCGGTCGGCCTTGACAGCGGCAGCGCTGGCGATGCTCATGTTGTGATACGACGTATCCGAGCGGTTGCGGAAGCCGTAGATGCCCAATTCACCGGGGTCATGGCTGGCCGTCATCACGCTCCACGCCGGGACGGTAATGCAGGGGATACAGCTTTGCAGCCTGCCATAGGATCCATTGGAGATCAGCCGATTGAGATTGGGCAACTCGTGGCGCCACTGCTCAAACACCAGCTCCGGCGGGGCGCAATCCAGCCCAATCACGAACAGTTTGGGATGGGAAGATTTCCGTTTCAGGAAACTGAACATGGGTTATGCCTCGTTGTTCTTGCGCTTAGAGCGCAAGCCCTCCATCAGCACCCGCGACACTTCTGGCCGGGTGAACTCCGGCGGCAGCATCTCGCCGCGCTCCAGCATCTGGCGCACCTGCGTGCCGGAGAGGATCACATGCTCAGCCGGGTCGTGCGGGCACGTCTTAGAGCTGACAATGCCGCCGCACTTGCGGCAGTAGAAGGTGTGGTCAAAGAACAGCGGCATGATGCCGATCTCTTCGGGCTTGAAGTCCTCAAAGATCAGGTGGGCATCATAGCTGCCGTAATAGTTACCCACGCCGGCGTGGTCGCGCCCGATAATAAAGTGGGTGCAGCCGTAGTTCTTGCGGCACAGCGCATGGAAAACGGCCTCACGCGGCCCGGCATAGCGCATCGCCGCCGGGAACACACCCAGGATGACGCGGTCCGCCGGATAGTAGTCGCGCAACAGCTCCTGATAGCTGGCCATGCGCACATCCGCAGGGATGTCATCGGCTTTGGTCTCGCCGACGAGTGGGTGCAGGAACAACCCGTCCACGATTTCAAGCGCCGTCTTCTGGATGTACTCATGCGCGCGGTGGATGGGGTTGCGCGTCTGGAAGCCGACGATACGCCGCCAGCCGCGCCGGGCGAACATACGCCGCGTTTGCGCCGGCGTGTGGCGGAACTCCAGGAACTCCTGCTTCGCCGGCCAGTCCACCAGCCAGACCTCACCGCCGATCAGCAGGTCCTCCTGGCGGTAGAGGCGGGCCACGCCCGGATGGGCTTCCTCGGCGGTCCGGTAGACCTCCTGAGCCTCCAGGCGCTTATCATAGGGATAGATTTCCGCGACCTGCATGATAGCGAGGATACGCTCGCCCTCCACCAGGGCCACCTCCTGGCCTTCGTGGATCGTCCTGGCCAGGTCCGGCGCGATGGGAAGGACGATAGGAATGGTCCACACCAGGCCATTGGCCAGGCGCATCTCGCGCACCACGCGCTCGTAATCGGCGCGGGTCATAAAGCCGGTGAGCGGGCTGAACGCGCCGACAGCGATCAGCTCCAGGTCGGACACAGCCATCGGGGTAAGGGGGACGCGAGTCATAGAGGCGGCGCGCTCGCGCACCGCCTCGCGCATCGTTCCACGCAGCGCGCGGTCCACCAGCACGCCGCCATGGGGGGTGATACCGGGTGTATCAACAGCCATATGTCTTCCTTCTTCCTTGAGTAGATTGAACCATAATACGGTATAGCCGGGAGCGACACGGCGTCAATGAGAAAAAGGGCACAGAATAAGCCGAGCCACCTGGAAAACACCGCACCCCCATTCAGGCAGCCCGGCCCGGTAAGCTGAGGGCCATTGTAACCGGTATCGCCCAGGCTGTCAAGGATCAGGCACGTGTGGGGGCTATTCGGCCAATCGGCGTGAAAAATTGATCCCACGTCCCAGCCGCAAAATGGAGGAATAAGCAGCAATATCGGCTATCAAAAGCAGGGGAGAGAGCCGGTTCACTCTCTCCCCTGCCTGGTTATCTATGAGGCGTTCCAGCCAGACACACTACGGTACAGGGATACCGTTATAGTCCTCGGCGACAGTTGAACCATCTGCTGGGACTCTGGACGAAACGCGCGCTATAGCAGCGACCTGGCATCCAGGCTCAGTGCACTCAATGATTGCGCCGCCGCCGAAGCCACCATCTTGGTAATAACCGAACTCTGCAGCGCCTGGGTCACTGTTGAAGTACGGATTGGAGTTGACCTTCTCACCGACACCAATGGTCTGGTTGAACGTATGCGTCACAACCGTATTACCATCGCGGTCTACATAGCGGATGCTCAGTGCGCCTGAAGGGATCGGGCTGCTGCCGATGTTCTGGATAGCGATATAGGCGCGTTGGCGTTGACCATTATCATAGCAGCACTGAGTCCAGCGCACGTAGGGCAGAGCCAGCTTAGCCGCACCTGAAGGAACACCCAGGAAGGCCGTAGACAGGCCCAGACCGTACACTTTACCAATCGCAATAATCGGCGTGCTTGTGCTCGTCACAGTGGCTGAGCCGCTGAAGCCGGCGGGCATACCTGGCGCATTGCACGCCACGAAGCTGGCCTTCGCACCTGGACCGATTGACTGCGTATGATTTACGCCATTGCTGTACGCCACAGTTACATTGGTTGAGGTGGTCAGGCTGGTGTTCTGAACGGCGTAGGCACTATTCTGCCCGCCAAACGCGTTACAGATGGCCGATGGCATGTAAACTGTCATCGCGCCACTGGCAACACCTTCAAAAGCCGAGACCGCTGGCCCTGTCGTGGAAAGCTCCATCGCACTGGCAACTGCAGCACCATCGCTCCCATTACTCCGCCGCGCCTCAATGACGGCAGACCCATTGAATGAAGAGCCCAACTGACTGATCGTGCCGGCGTCAACGTAGAAAGACGAATTTGCTGGAACATTGTTCTGGACGATCGTATGCACCAGGTTGGCGCTCGTGTCGTAGAACTTGATCGTCAGGTTGTTTGCCTCGCTGTCTGTCACCTGAACTGAGAAGCGCGTGGTTGAACTGAACTGGTTCTTTAGTACAGTCGCGAGCAGGACATTGGCCGAGCCTGCATCCATGCCATTGGACAGCGGACGATTTTTAACTGTCGGTGAATTCTGCGGCAACTGGACAAGTGTAGCCACCAGTCGCTTATCCGATTGGATAACTGCCGAACCCTGGAAACCCGGTTGAATCTCGCTCAGGCTGCCCACGAAAAGCGAGGTGCCGGCGCCCGGGTTAAGGTTAGGGCGTGGAATCGCGATCGGGGTGCCCGAACCCGCCGCATAAAATAGGATCTGAAGCGCCGTAGTCGGCTCTGTGTCCACATTCTGATAAGTGATAGATGTCGTGAACTGCGTGTTATAGGCCTGGCCGAAGGCCGGGAGAGCCACCCCGGCCAGTGCAAGCGACAGGGCCACGAGGATAGAGAGCAGCTTTACTTTCATTCTAGACCTCCTCTTGTTGCGCGACGGAATTAAAAACAGATCTCCTGTTCACAGGTTATGGATACTATAGAGGGATTAACCGCTTAAGTCAATACTCCTTTAGGGGTATTTCAAGCCTATCTATACCCTTATTGAGTTGTTTGACTTCCTGTCGCTTCACGTTTACACTTGGCTATAACCTGGCTATAATTAAGCATGTTCTCTCACAAGGAAGGCATGTGAACTGGAGAGCATATAACCGGCGTAGCCCCCTGCGCCACGTCCGAGCTGGGAACATCGTCGTGAACCTCATGCAGCTCGTGGTTCTGTTCATCGTCTTATTGGCCCTGGCTGCATGTCGCGTTCAGAATCCAACGACACCTGGGATGACTGCAGTTTCTCCTCTGGACACCTCAGGCTTGTCTCCTCTCGCGACGCCTACACTTCCTCCTGCGACTGCGACAGTAGTTCCTGGTAGTGCCATGGTGATCGGTCGGGTGATCTCAGAAAAGACGGGACAACCCCTTCCGCATATCACCGTGCGCCTGGCCGAGGTCGTGCGTCAGGGCAATGAAGGCATATTCGTGCTAGATGCTGCCTTTAGCCCTGGCAATATCACCGACGACCAAGGTTACTTCCGTTTTGAGAACGTGGATGCGAAGGAGTACGTAATTGTTATAGGCGATGTATATAACGCCTATAAGATTATCTCGGAACCCTCAGGTAAAGCGCGGGTATGGAAAGCCGAACCAGATCAGGTGCTTGATGTCGGCGAACTGATCGTCGATCTGGGGTCATAAGCCATCTCATAGAGTGCCGCATACTTTTCCGCCATTGCTGTAATTGAAAAACGCTGAACTACTTCTCTGGCCTGACAGGCGATCCCCCGTCTGAGTGAGGGGGAGTTTATCGCAGTAACGATCGCATCAGCTAAGGCTCGGCTATCCGCTGGCGGCACGAGCCATCCTGTGGCCTGATGCCGAATCAATTCGCGCGTCCCTGGAATATCTGTTGCCACAACCGGGATCCCTGCGGCCATACTTTCCATAATCACAGTGGACAGACCCTCCCAAAGGGATGAAGAGACAAATAAATCCATACAGATCAAAAGCTCCTCAACATCAGAACGCGGGCCAGTAAAAATCACGTGCGAATCAATGCCCAAATGCTTCGCCTGATCTATCAAGTCAGGCTGCAACGGCCCATCCCCAATGACCAGAAAGTGGGCCTCAGGTAAATATGTCAGGACATAGGCAGCCGCCTCTATCAGAAAGCGGTATCCCTTCTCTTCGGTGAGCCGCCCGATAGTGCCGATCAAGGGTGCATCTACAGGTACGTTGAGCGAGCGCCTTTTTTCAAAGAGGTCAACACGAACGTCCGCAAATCGCGCCAGATCAATTGCATTGTAGATACAAAGCGCCTGTCGTTTGAGCAACCGGCTGATTGGGCGTCGGTTCAGGCTCTCAACGATAGCCTGGCTGACGCCAATCTCCGTATCAAATAGCACAGGGTAGAGTAGGTTCGTTAAGAGCAGACGGCGGAGGGGTCGCCTTCTCCACTCATGGCGGTATCCACCATGCACGGTCCGCATAACGACCGGTGATTTCAATCCCACTTTGAGCAACAGTGCGGCGACATCTGCGAATTCATGATGGCTGTGAACAATATCGGCGGGATTTTGAGCCAGGGCATTCCGTATAGCTTGAACGGCTTTCCAGAAACTGTGGTAAGGCTGGCCCTCGTCCCATTCTGCTGCGGTGAATGCTCTGATCCCCTCTGCATTCAACTGCTGGACTCGTTCGCGCTCAAAAGGTGTGCCCCGGTTCCAGAGGCCGTATATGCTCACCTCAAACCGATCCGGATCGAGCGCCCGGCTGAGTTCAATCGCAAATCGCCCGACGCCGCCGCCAGCCCCTTCCACGCCGAAGCCATAAATCATCTGGATGACGCGTATGCGCCTAGCCATGGCTGGCCTCCTTTGATAACCCGGCAAAATCGGCAGCGATGATTGCGCCGGCTCGACCCGCTTGCTGGCACAGACCAGGCAACGTCCGTTTGATGTGTTCGCAAACGGCTTCGCGTTCCGCCCACAACTCATCCAGCTTTGTGATCAGCGTCTGCGGGCTCACTTCTTGAATATCCACAACCCACCGTTCTAGACCAACAGTTTGAACAATGCCCCTGGTCTTGTGCTGATAGCCAATCGCAATTACCGGGACACCTTCACCCAGCGCGAAGATATTTGAGTGCATACGTGAGCCGATAAAGACGTCCATCATGCCATAGAGCGCCTTAAGCAGATCAGGCGGCACAGGATCCTCAATGACCCGAACAGCCGCGTCCAGGTCACCCAGTTGCGCAGCAACCCGGCGAGCAGGGATCCGGTCGTCCTGGACTGGCAACGGCCCGCGAACCTGATGAAACAAGATTACGTTGCCCCTATAGCTCTCAACGAAGTGACGCGCTGCCGCAGCGACCGCCGCTTCATAAGCGGACTGGAGGCCAAAGCGCGGATTTTGTGCCCCCCAGTTGATTAGCGTTATACCTAAGAATGGCATACCATTGCGGATATGAATACCTTGAGCGCGCAACCATGCTTCAGCAGCAGAACGCGGGGCAGCAGGATAGGCGAAGGCAAGATCAGGGATGAGATAACAACGCGAGTGGGTCAACCCACACACCTGGAGTTGCCGCAGCGAGATCGGTTCACGGACCATGACAATACGCGCTTGCGCGAGCAGCCTCCTGATTAGGAGGCACTCCCACCAATGGGCAAATGGGCCAAACGACTGTGGGAAGATATAGAGCGGTTTGCCAGCCAGGATGCCCATCGCCATTGCGTATACCGCGAGCAACAGCGTCAACCCTGTCCCCGAATGATAGAGAAACCCCCCTGGTTTACTCACAACCAGATCCGCGCTTAGATAAGCGCGGATAAGTTTGCGCAGACCGGTTGGCGTAAAGACAAAGATCGGCCTGCCGAGTAGCCGGTAACTTAAGATCGGGAACGCCGTCGCTGGGACAAGCCAGAACAAATTCAACTTACGCCACACCTGCTGCCCATTTCGCTTGACTGCCTTAAGCCAGGTGAAAAGCGAAGGGACAGCCTGGCCCTCACCCCAATGGCTCTCCGGATCATCCATAGCGAGCGTGATCTGGCTTCCCGGAAAGTTCTCCCGGAGCTGCCTGATCGTTAATTCGGTCAATGCTGCATCGCCAGCGTTTTGGGAGGAGTGGACATTAATCAGCAGGATATTCATGCTCCAGCACAAATCACCTGACAACAGGATAAGCCACCGATTTGGGACGATAGCGCTGCACCAGCCACGTATAACCAAGCACGGTCAGCAGTTCCGTCAGAACGTACACCCAGGCCACACCCTCAATTCCCAGCCGGTAGACAACCCAAAGGTTCAGGCTAACATTCGTAACCGCCGCGACTGCCTGGACTATAGTGCGAGAGGGCTGCCGGCCGATAGCGACCAGGATGGCGGCCATCGCGAAGCTGCCAGACTTGAACAATAAAATGAGGCTGAGAATACGCAGAACACCCAACGAGCCGCTGAAGCTTTCTCTAAGAAAGGACACCAGCAGTGGTGCACCCCCCCATAAAGCGAGCGATAATCCTAAGCCGGCAGTGAGCAAGAGAACGATCATCCGCCTGGCTGTGATCTCAGCCTGAGCCGTGTTCGTCGCCACTAAATGGCTTAACACCGGGACCATGACGCCATGAACCGCCGCCGGGATCAGAAAGAGCGCATTCACGATTCCCACGGCAGGCGCATATAACCCGACAGCATGTTCTCCTAACGCAAACGCGATAATCAACACATCTATACGCATCAAGATCCAACTTAGAAATTCACTTACCGCAAACGGAGGGGCTTCGCGTAGCAGGCGTCTAACTGTTCGGAATGTTCCTTTTACACCAATAAGGCGCCGGATGATAAGTATAGCCACCAGCACACTGATGAACAGTACAATGATGCGCACCTGAACATAGGTCTCCGCCCGCCGAGCACCCAGCCCAATGAACAGTAGCGTAGCCATCAACCAGGCAGCATCGGAACCAAATTCCAGGAGCGAAGTCACATGATTACGTAAGGATGCTTTAAACGCTGTCAATGCGGTTGAAAACAGGCTATCCAGCAGAACAGAAAGTGCGCTCAGTTGCAACAGACCGGACGGGAACGTGTCTTGGCGAAGGAGAGGCGCCACCACTAGCATGAGCCCCAGCCAGGCAACGCCACCGCTGACCTTGATGATAAGCACGCTACCCAACGACTCACCCAACGGAACAGCCTGGCGGCCACCTTCCCGCAGTAGCCATACATCTGATCCGAGATTAATCAGGGTAGCCGTGAACCCAGCCAGCGCGAAGCAAGCTGCATATTGGCCGTAACCTGCTGGGCCCAGTTGCCGCGCTGTCAGCAGCAAAACAAGCGCGTTGATCCCTTGTGAAACGATAGAACCGGAGAGCAAGGCAGCAACGTTACCAAGCACCCGGCGTCGGGTCAGAGACTTGATCATTTCCCAAGTAAACAGCTTCTAATTTTCGGGCCAGGCGGTCCCAGGAAAATAGTTCTGCCCGTTCCAGGCCACGCTGACGCAGACTGGTTGCAAGCTCCGGACATCCAAGGATCTGCAAAATAGCCTCCGCCAGAGAAGCAGGGTCGCCTGGTTTGGTGAGGATGCCCGCAGGTGGTGTCCCCAAGACGAGGCGTCTATCGCCGACATCCCCTGTGACAAAGGGCACGCCACAGACCCAGCTTTCAAACATCTTCAAGGGCAAGCGGCTGCGCGCAATATCGTCATCATATACCGGGTCCACCGAAACATCGGCCAGGTGATAATAGATGGGGACCTCAGATGCAGGAATACGCCCACAAAAGCGCACGCTGCTCTCCAGGCCCATCGCGCGCACCTTCGCCTGAAGAGGCTCAAATTCCTCGCCTCCCCCCACGATAAGCAACGCAGTCTGTGACTGCGCCCGCTGGACTAAAAGAAAGGCATCAAGCAGCAAGTCAACCGGGTGGCTCGGCTTACTCAAGCTCCCGATAAAGGCGACTACCCTCTTCCCTACGAGCCCCAACGCAGCACGTCGCTCTTCCACCTGAGCCAAAGGTGGGGGCATAAACCGTGCGTGGTCCACGCCATTGGGAAGATAGGTGATACACTCTGGTGGGACACCAAGGGCAAGCAGTCGGTCGCGTAGAAAGTATGTGTTCGTGGTGATATGGTGAACATGATGGGGCAGGTGATCCTCAAAGAAAGCGACCACGCGCCTTTGCCATGTGCCGCTGAAGTGGCCTGTCACCGCTTCGTAATCATCGCAGTCAAGAAAGATACGTCTGCCCTGCGCATACCTGGCGATCAGCCCGGCCAGGCCATTCATCGGGTGCGGCTTGCCGATATGGATAATATCCGCTGGCGTCCCTAACGCAGCACGACTAAGCGCCCATGTAGCTCGCGCAACCAGTGGGAACAACTGAGAGGTTGGATAGTAGAGCTTATAGTGATTCCGCTTGCGCACATGCATGGGGGCGACATATCGGATATCCACACCGTCGTGTTTAAGTCGCGTCTGTGATAGTGCATCAAAATCCGCGTGCAAAGCGGCGATGCTGACCTGGTGACCCAGCCTCACCAATTCGCGCGCTAAGGGGAAATACCTCCCCACGCCCGCCGGGCTCTCCAGGTCTTGCGTGAGTAAAAAAAGGATGCGCATTGGCTATGAGATAGGCGCTATGGGCTGAATCGCCTGCTCAATTACCCGAATAAAAGCATCCCAACCGAAGCGCCCCTCCGCCTGCTGGCGGCGAACATTCGCGGCCAGGTGCGGCCCCAGGCCCTGCGTATAGAAGCATACAATGGCATCAGCCAGTGCCCCCTCATCCTGAGGGGGGACAAGCAAGCCGGTTATCCCATCCTCAACCACCTCGTGCAGCCCGCCGACACGGGTCGTAATGACGGGCTTGCCGAAGCCAAATGCGAGTTGAATGGCGGCGCTTTGCGTTGCCGAGATATAGGGCAGCACAACGACATCAGCGAGGTCAAAATAGGGGCCAAGTTCCTCGTTGGGAATATAGCGATTGACGAAAGTGATCGCGCTCTCCACGCCGAGGTCGCAGGCCAGGCGCCGATACACCTCCAGGGGCACCCAGAACTCCCCCACAACCAGGAGATGAACTGGCAACTTCTTGAGCACGAACGGCAATGCCTGAATAAGATAATCCAGCCCCTTATATGGCCGTACGAAACCGAAGAAAAGCATCACCGGGCGGCCCTCAGGTAACTTAAGTTCTCGCCGTAGCCGGGCAGCAAACTCAGAATCGCTTGGGTAAGCCAACCCGGCATAGGTGGGAAAGTGGGTCTTAAACACGACCGCATGAGGCAAGAGCGCTTTGAGTTGTTGCGCCTCCTGGCCACTGTGAACAATAAAAGCATCGCCGCGCCCTAACGCTATCTTCGCCAACTGGCGATCGAGAGCCCCACCCTCGTGGGGCAGGACGTTATGGACGATGAAGACAACGCGGGTAGCCGTGTTGCGCCTGATCCAACGTGAGATAACCGCCAGAGAAGGCGTCCAATAGGGTACCCACCACTGCAAAATAAGCGCGTCCGGGGCATCGGCGCGCACCTGGCGCGCCACCTGCAACCAGGTAGCCGGGTTGATGGGGTCAAGTACATATTCACATTCCACCTTAAGCGGTATGGCACTGGGATCCTCATCCGTTTTGCCTGGGAAGAGCCAGCGCGGATACTGCCGTGTATACGAATAGAGTCGCGTCCAGTGGCCTGCATTGCGCAGATGCTGGACCAGGAGCGTAGTATAATGAGAGATGCCGCCACGATAAGGGTAGGTGGGGCCAATGACAGCGAACTTCACAGTGATGGCCCCCTCGTGCGCCGCACGATCAGATCGGCGAGCAGCCCCAATGCGCCTACCTGCACGGCCATGAACAAGAGCAACAGGGTAATCCCAGGAATGTAAAACACGCTCCCATAGACAAACAAATCGCGGATGAACTTGATCACCCCCACCAGCAAAAGCAGCCCCGTGATCGGCAGAAACACCTTCAACGGGTTGAAGTACATGATGGAACGCACCACCAGCGTAATGTAGTTATACGTGTCCACAATCGGGTGGAAGGTGGAACGCCCCTTGCGCGGGTAGTAATCAATGGGAATGTAGGCCACATTGTAGCCGTCGCTTAGAAACGCCAGTGTGATCGTGCTTACCCAGGAGTGCGTGTTGGGCAAAATGTTCAGATAACGCAAGGCGATCTCGCGCTTGAAGGCGCGAAAACCGGAGTTCAAATCCGGAATGCGCGTGCCCGTGAGGAATTGGGCCAACATGCGGATGAACCACTTCGTTGGCGCGCGCAGCCAGGGCAATGTCCCCGCCTCACCCTTGCGCGCACCGATCACCATATCCGCCTCCGCCATCGCCTCTAACAGCCGGGGAATGTCCTGGTTCGGATATGTGCCATCCGCATCCGTCATGACGATAATATCCCCCTGCGCTGCCCGGATGCCCGTCGTGCGCGCCGCGCCTGTGCCCCGGTTCTGGGCATGGCGGATCACACGCACACCGTCGTAGCTGGCAGCAATCGCCCCTGTACGGTCAGTGGAGCCATCGTCCACAACGATGATCTCATAGGGGGCCCCATAGCGATCCAGCGCATCCTGGACCGCCGCCAGGTCGTCGCCGATAGCTGCCTCCTCGTTATACGCCGGGAGAACCACGCTCACCACAGGGACGTCGCGGGTTGTACCCGCTATAGAGGGAAATGTCCATTCAGAAGCCTGATTCATCGCTGTCCGACCTCCCTCACCACCGCAGCGTAAAGCGCCTCTATCTCCGAGACCTGCTCCGCCAGCGTGCGTATCGGGCGGATGCCCCGGCACAACTGCGCGATGCGCTCCGGGTGCATCGCCAGATCGGTGAGCGCCTGCCGCCAGGCAGCCACATCGCCCGGTGGAAGCAACAGGCCATCCACGCCGTCGCGGATGTGGCCGGCGAGCGCACCCAGCGCCGAGGCTGCGACCGGCAGGCCGCAGGCCATGGCCTCCTGCACAACCAGCGCCGACGTTTCATACCACAGCGAGGGCACCAGCAGCATATCTCCTGCTGCCAGCGCAGAGGCCACCTGATGGTGCTCCAGCCGGCCAGCAAAGCGCACCGCGGGCCCGGCCTCCGCCTGCAGACGCCGGACATAATCCGGAAATGGCCTGGGGTCACCGTAGATGGTCAGCGTCGCCCGCGCCGGGTCCAGGTCGCGGCAGGCGGCGACGATCACATGCACCCCCTTCTGCCAGGCCAGCCCACCCAGGTAAATGAAGCGCACCGGCGATGAGACCTCTGGCTCGTGTCGGCGCAGCGGCTCAACTCGGACACCGTGCCTGATCACATGGATCTTGTTGACCGGCAGGCCATGTGCCCCAACCAGGTCACGCATAAACGCGGTCGGCGCGATGAGCGCGTTCATGCGCTCAAGCGCACGGCGCACGCCCCGGCTACGGAGCGCCAACAGGGCAGCCACCGCAGGCGCCGCCGCGAGCAAGAGTGGCTGGTCAATCCGCGCTGCTGCACAACGCGCGCAGTTCAGCCACAGCCTGGGGCCAGCGCACACCGTGCGATCATAGTTGGTCAACAGTTGCGCGTTGGGGCAGACCGCCCAGTAATCGTGCAGCGTAAACACGCGCGCGCCCCCTGCCCTCTCCGCCTGCTTAACCAGGGCCAGTGGCAGCCCGATGAGATGCTGAAAGTGTACCACATCAGGCCGAAAGTCGTCCAGCGCCTGGACGAAGGCGGCCTCAAGGGCGCGGTCGCCGAACGAGGCCCGGACACGCCCGATGGCCTCGCGCCAGGTGGCCCCGGCACGATAGACAGGTATCCCCTCATAGCGGGCCCGCTCCAGGCCAGGCGCCCGCCCCGGCACCGGGAAAAACACGGCCACCGCATGGCCGCGCGCCTGAAGCTCACCAGCCAGGCTATGCGTGGATACCTCTGTGCCCCCTATGGCATCAGGCAGATATTGATGGATGACGTGCAAAACCCGCATGGGGCGCCGGGCGCAATAAATTGCGCCCCTACTCCTGCCAAACCGCTGCGCGGTTGACCCAACCCACCGCAGCGTAAACGCTGCAGCTTGCGAACCCCACTCTATGGCGTCATCGTCCAAGATGCCAACGGCGAGGTCGCCACCGCAGCGTAAACGCTGCGGCTTGTGAACCCCACCCTTTACGCCCCACCGTAAACGGTGGGGTACCCCCTGAGCGCAGCGCCCAGCACCGGGCTTCAGCCCGGTTCTCCCCCACCCCAACTCTCCCCCGCAAGGGGAGGGGACATATTCCCCGGCTGGCGGGGGCGGGCGGGAGGAGGTGACATCCTTTCACCCTTCATGCCCCTTCGCTGCGCTCAGTGTAACAGTCTGGGCGATCTATTGAAACTCGCCTGTCACCTGATAAAAGTCCAGCGGAATGACCAGCCGGTTGACCGCCGTTGGGAAGTGATCGTAGGATGGCTCCAATATGGGGACATCCACCGTCACCCGGCGCTGCCAGGTGAGTTGCAGCCCCGCCTGGGTCAGCGCCTTCGCCGCCTCGCCGCCGGGTCGCGCCAACAGAACCACCGGCCGGCCTTCCTCCAGCCCTGACTGCACAGCGCGTTCCAACCCGGCCCGCGACCAGCCCACCTGGAGATCAAACACCGTCAGCCCAAACACGTACTCCAGGGGCGTGCCGATCAACGCCCCACTCCCCACCGGCGCCGGGTCATCAAACACGACCACGCTCCCTGGCCCCACCGCAGCAGCCACATCGCTCACCTGACCAATCAGCCCGGCAAGCTCTACATGCGTCAACACGATCCGGTCCTGATAGCCCAACCCCAGGATGAGCGCCAGGCCAGAGAGGACGGACAATGAACGACGCAGGACCGATGCCTTACTTCTCCGTCCTTCGTCCTCCCTCCTCCGTCCGTTCCATAGCCACACCAGTGCATAGGCCACGCCCAGCATAAACAGCGGGATGACCAGCGGTACGTAGCGACGCATGGTGTAAATGTGGTGGGGATTGTTCAGCATCCGGTATAGATAGAGCAGTGTCGCCAGGAGCGCCAGGCCCAGCGGCAACCACAGCCGCCGCCAGCGCTCGCGCCAGCCCATCAGCGCCATGCCCGCCACGCCCAGCCAGAGGCCCAATGGCGTCAGATACCACCCCAACCGCACCATGTTCTCATGATCGCTGATGGGGACCTGCGTCGCGCCATAGGCATAAGCAACCATTTTGACAGCCCCCAGGCGCGGGCGAATGAAATAGCCGTAGACCGCCAGGCCGATCACCCCGATCACCCACACCAGACGGATAGGGACCTGATAGCGGTCCACCAGCGCCTTTAACGCCCCAGCCGCACCCTGGCCCGAACGACGCCTGACCATCACCCCATAGGCTGTCACTCCCCCAGCCAGCCCGATCACGCCCACCGCGCCGACAACCGGCCCCAACTCCCGCGCCAGGAAGGCCAGGCCGCGATACGTGTTCAGCATATAGGGCCGGGCGAAGAGCAGCGCGTGCACCAGGCCATGCACCACCAGCAGGCCGAACGGAACCAGAAAGGCCAGATCGCGGCGCCGGGCCTGTCGCCTCCCCAGGCGATAGAGGAGCCAGCCCGCGGGCAGCAGGGCCAGATAGGGCAGGTCAATCCGCGCCAGAAACGTCAACCCCAGCAACAGCCCGGACAGCAGACCAAACACCGGAGGGGTATCCTCCCGCTCTGTAAAGCGCACCCAGGCATAGAACCCACCCCACAAGAGCGCCTGCGTCAGTGCCTCAGCAGTGGGGTAGCGCGCGAACCAGATTTGCGTCGGCGTGATCGCCAGCAGCAACGCCGCCAACACCCCCACCGGCCGCCCAAACAGCGCCCGCCCCGTATAATACACCCCCAATACACCCAGCGTCGCCCAGACTGGCGTCGCATATAACGCGGCCCACAACCCTCCCGCCAGCGCCGCCAGGCCGATCCACACATATTGCAAGGGGAAGAACTGGGGGATCACCAGGCCAGGCTGGTCATCCGACAGATAGTAGCCGGGGAAGCGGATGTAACGGGTCACCGTGCCCCCAGGATCGGGGCGGAACAGGCTCGGCCACACGTCCTCGCCGACCTGCACCACCGCCGGGTCGTGGATCAGCAGCGCGCCGGTTCGCGCCAGATGGACGCCTGTATTGACGTACACCCCGGCGTCGGCCCCCCCCAGGATAAACTCGTGGGGACGAAAGTACAGCGGCAGGCACAGCAGCACGAGCACGACGGGCGCCCAATCCACCGGCCCCCAGGTGAGCCTGCCCATCCTGAGTTGCTTCATGCCCAGGGCGGCTGCGCCAAGAGCGGCGATGATAAGGAGCAGAAACAGAGGGGCGCGAAATGCGCCGATCTCAGCCAGAACCACACCGCCCCAACTGACAATGCCAGCCACCAGGAGAAGGCCAAAGCTGGCCAGTTCAACCAGATCGCTCTCAGGCACAGAGGGGCTAACAGACAGCAGGGCCGACGCGGGCGGCGCTGCCAGCTCCGTCGCCCTATCGCGGGATGTGGGTCGCTGCGTTTTGATCATCGTCAGGCAGCCATGGATAAGCCCGGTAGCGGCTGGGCCTGGGCTTTATTATACCCCGGTTCGCCGCCGATCAGAAATTGGCGATTACAACGGGTGCATTCCACATTGGGGGCAGCCCTGCGGCTGAAGGCCTGCCCTGAGCCGAAGCCCTGAGCGTAACGAAGGGGAAGGGGCGCGCCTGGGGGAGGGAAAAAACCTTCCGAGAAACCCGCGTAGCGGGTTTGATACAAGGTGCCGGAGGGATTCCATCCCCCGGCGGACTGGGCTGGGTGTCGGCCTGCGCCGACAGGGCGCCATTCATGGCGCCCCTACGGTCGCCAGCGCCAGGCCGCCCCAACTATGGAATACACCCATTACAACCGGGAAGCTGCCATCTGAGGTAACGCTACAGCGTTTACGCTGTAGTACAAGCCTCGCTCTATCACGTGTTATTCACCATGTCGCTTGTCTTTTTTTGAGAAACCGCTACAATTCAGCCATCCGATTAACGATTAACGAGGAGGTGCATCTTGACCGATCAACCCCAGCCCCCCATGGAACAACCCACAGAAGGACCAGGCGTCCAGCCACCGCCACCGGAGGTGACGCCACCCCCGCCGCCGGAGGTTATGCCGCCACCACCTCCGCCGCCGCCCCCGCCACCGACCATGGCTGCCGCTGAAATCAGCGACAACGACCGGCTGCTATCGGCGCTGGCCTACATCTTCTGGCCATTCGTCTCCATCATTATTCTGGCATTGGAAGAAAACAGGCAGCGCCCATTCCAGCGGTTTCACGCCATCCAGTCCCTGGTCGCCGATTTCGTCATCTCCGTTGTCACAAGCCTGGCCAGTTGTGTCCTGGGCACCGTGGCTGGCGCAGTCACATTCGGCCTGGGCACGGTGTGTGGCTGCCTGCCGCTCGTGCTGCTTGTAGTCCCGCTCTACTGGGCCTACCAGGCATATCAGGGCAAATACTTTGATATTCCGGTGGTGACGCAGTTCATCCGCAACCAGAAGTGGGTGTAGGATTACAAGCTACAGCGTTTACGCTGTAGTAGCCAGATAAGCCCTGGTTAATCTGACTACTAACTACTGACGACTGGCTACTGATATGAGCGGTCGTTCCAAACGCTGGTGCGTCGCCGAACCTGCACCACCTGACTACATCGCCGCGCTATCCGACCTGCCGCCCGTCCTGGCGCAGGTCCTCTATCATCGCGGCTTTCGCGATCCGGCCCAGGCGCGCGCTTTCCTGGATGGACACTGGGACGGCCCCAGCGATCCCTTCCTGCTCAAAGGCATGGCCGAGGCGGTCACAGCCATCCGCCGCGCCATTCGCGAGCGTCAGCCCATCGCCATTTACGGCGACTACGATGCCGACGGCGTCTCCGCCGCCGTCCTGCTGGCCCATACCCTCCGTGCCATAGGCGCCACCGGCCAGATCCACATCCCCCATCGCTACGACGAGGGCTATGGCGTCAATCTGGCCGCGCTGCGCCGGCTGGCTGAGCAGGGCGTCCGGCTGGTCATCACCGTGGACTGTGGCATCTCCTCGGCCCGCGAGATTGCCGAGGCAGCGGCATACGGCCTGGGGGTGATCATCACCGACCATCATACGCCGGGGCTGGAGATGCCCCCCGCCACGGCCATCATCAACCCGCGCCAGGCGGATTGCCCCTATCCCTACAAGGACCTGGCTGGTGTGGGCCTGGCCTACAAGCTGGCCCAGGCGCTGTTTCAATCAGACCCCGACGACTTCCTGGACCTGGTGGCTGTGGGCACGGTGGCCGACCTGGCCCCGCTGCGCGGCGAAAACCGGACGCTTGTCCAGCGCGGCCTGGCGCAGATCCGCCGCGCGCCCCGACCCGGCCTGCAGGCGCTCATGGACCTCGCCGCCGTCTCCCCCCAGCGCACAACGGCCTGGACCATCGGCCATGTCCTTGGCCCGCGCCTGAATGCCTCCGGACGGCTCACTCATGCACGCTACTCGCTCAAGCTGCTCATGGCCGAAACCCCTGCCGAAGCCCGCCCCCTGGCCAGGCAGCTTAACGACTGGAATCGCCAGCGCCAGCACCTGACGCTCCAATACACCCAGGCGGCCCGCCAGCAGGTGTTAGCAGAAGGCATCCCACCGCTGCTCTTCGTCGCCAGCCGCAGCTTCCTCTCCGGCGTCGTCGGCCTGGTCGCCAGCCGCCTGCTGGACGAGTTCTACCGGCCCGTCGTGGTCGTCGCCATTGAGGACGGCCAGAGCAAGGGCTCAGCCCGCAGCATCCCCGGTTTCCATATCGCCGAGGCGCTCAACGCCTGCCACGACCTGTTTGAGCGCCATGGCGGTCACGCTGCCGCGGCTGGCTTCACTATCCGCACGGAACGCCTGCCCGAATTGCAAGCGCGGCTCCAGGCGCTGGCCGCTGAAGCCCTGGGCGACCATGATTTCATTCGCCCGCTTATGATTGACGCCGAACCCGCGCTTTCCGATCTGACTGAAACGCTGATGACGAGCCTGGCCCGGCTGGAGCCTTGCGGCCAGGACAACCCGCCCCCCTTGTTCCTGACGCGCAGCTTGCGTGTGTCCGACCGGCGCTACGTGGGCAGAGATGCCGCCCATCTCCAGTTGCGCCTGACCGACGGCCAGGAGGAGCGTCGCGCGGTCCTCTTCAACCACGCCCGGATCACCGGGCCGATCCCCGATCGGGTGGATGTCGTCTACCAGCTTGCCTGGAACGAGTGGGGAGGGGAGGGCCAGGTGGAGATGCACATCTACGATCTGCGCCCGGCACAGACATGAAGGTCCTGGTTACCGGCGGCGCGGGCTTCATCGGCAGCCATGTCACCGCAGCGCTCCTGGCGCGGGGCGATGCCGTCGTCTGCCTGGACAACTTCAATGAGATGTATGATCCGGCGCGTAAACGGCGCAACGTTGCCCCTTTCCTTGACCATCCCAATTACCGCCTGATCGTGGGCGACATCCGCGACCCAGCCGCCGTTGCCCAGGCATTCAGCGGCGTAGATGCCTGCCTCCACATCGCTGCCCTGGCCGGGGTGCGCGCCTCGGTAGGTCAGGCTGTCCCCTACACGGAGGTCAATGTCGTGGGCACCGTGCGCCTGCTGGAGGCCGCCGTCGGGGCTGGCGTGCACCATTTTGTTTTCGCCTCTAGCTCCTCGGTCTATGGGGGGCAGACCCAAACGCCATTCCATGAGGACCTGCCTTGCGACCGTCCCCTCGCGCCCTACGCGGCCACCAAGCGCGCCGGTGAGCTTCTGGGCCACACCTACCACAACCTGTACGGCCTGAATTTCACCGCCCTGCGCCTGTTCAGCGTGTATGGCCCGCGCGGTCGCCCCGACATGATGCCCTACCAGGCAACCGAATCCATTGTGCGGCGCAAGCCCATCCGCCTGTTCAATGGCGGTGAGATGTGGCGCGACTGGTCCTACATTGACGACATCGTGAGCGGCGTCGTAGCCGCGCTGGACACACCGCTGGGGTATGAGGTCATCAACCTGGGCCGGGGCGAACCGGTGCGCATGGGCGATTTCATCTCGCTGCTGGAAGCGCTGATCGGCCTCCCGGCGATCATCCGGGCCGAGCCTGCCCCAGCCACCGAGCCGATCATCACGGCTGCCGACATCCGCAAGGCCCGCCGCCTGCTGAACTTCAACCCGACCACGCCGGTCAGCGCGGGGGTGCAGCGTTTTTGGGACTGGTATCAGCGCGAGGTCCTCAACCCCAGCACCTGAGTTGTGAATTATTCTACTGCCCATCCCGTCATCGTCGCCTGGCGCATCTTGCCCCCCCTTATTTCGCGCCTTTCATCCCTCTGGGCAGCGATGGCGCTTATCTGGATGCTGGCGCCGACCGACCTGCCAGGTTTGGGAAACCCGGCAGGTCTGGACGCCCCCGACCCTCGTTTCGGCCTGGTGGAGGCGTTTTGGGACCCGCAGGCGGCAGCGGAGAGCGGCGCGGGCTGGGAGCGCGTCCTGTTCCTATGGAGCGCGATCCAGCCCAACGGCCCGGACGACTGGAACGGCTTCCAGGTGCCCGATGCGCTGCTGGAGACGGCGCGGGCTGCCGGGCGCGAGGTCGTCGGCGTACTCAAAAGCACCCCCGCCTGGGCAACCGAGGGACCACCGCTGAGCGGCGTGCCCCGCGGGCTGACCCTGCCCCTTGACGACCCCGGCAACCTGTGGGCCGGCTTCGTGCGCAAGGTTGTCACGTACTACGCCCCCAAAGGCGTCCACCGTTGGGTGATCTGGAATGAGCCGGAGATTGATCCCGGCGTGACCGGGCATGAATGGAATGGCAGCGTTGATGACTATGCGAAATTACTCAGGGTCGCCTACCATGTCGCCAAAGCCGCCGACCCTCAGGCCACCATCCATCTGGCCGGCCTGTCCTACTGGCACGACGCCGTCAGGGGCCGCGAGCAGTACCTGGAACGCCTGCTCACCGCCCTGGACAGCGACCCCCAGGCACCCCAGCACGGCTACTACTTTGACGTCGTCAGCCTGCACATCTACTTCACCAGCGACTCGGTCCTGACCATCGTCAACGCCTTCCGCGACATCCTCAGACGGCACGGCCTGGACAAACCTATCTGGATCAATGAGACCAATGCCGCGCCCGACCGTGACCCGGCCTGGCCGGTCAGCCGCCCCAACTTCCATGTCACACTGGAGCAGCAAAGCGCCTTCCTGCTTCAGGCGTTTGCCCTGGGCCTGGCCGCCGGCGCCGAACGCATCGCCGTGTATAAGCTGGTTGACCCCGCCTTGCCGCCCGGCGGCGAGGATTTCGGCCTGCTCCGCCCCGATGGTTCGCGCCGCCCGGCCTTCACCGCTTTCCAGATAATCACCCGTTACTACGCAGGCACACAGGCCGCCGTCCTGAATCAAATGGTGCCGGTCACGCAGGTCACATTGGACCGGGGTGGCCGCACCACGCGGGTGCTCTGGGCACGGACGCCGGGGCGCGTGTTCGTGCGGCTGCCTGCCTTCGCGCCCACCGCGCTCCTGGTGGCCCAGGCCGGTGTCATCCAGACCCTGCGGGCCGAGCAGGGCACTTACACATTGGAGCTGCCCGGTGCGAGTTGCGACCCGGTGGACGGCTGCATCATCGGTGGGCCGACGTTCCTCCTGGTTGAAGAGGCCCCTCCGCTATGGCCCGCCTCGCCTGAGATCATCCCCCTGCGCCGCATCATCCTGGAGCGGATTACGTCACCGCCCGTTCTCCTTGCCTCCCTTCTCGTTCTCGCCCTGGCGGGGCTGGTTTACCGGAGATGGCGGGCGGCCAGGGGTTAAGGTAGTGACTTAGACGGCACTTCAACTCACGGATGCTCACAGTCGTTTGGGCCATAAACGACCTCACAGCATCTATTCTGTAGCCACATTGTACTGGAAGGGACTACAAACGCCAACAGACAGTTGGGGCCGACGATTGAACCGGCATGACTGTCTTGACACCCCCTATCCCCCCATGATACAATCTCTCTACCTGGAGAAACGCCATGGCAGCAAAGCCTTTTAACTACGGTGGCCAGGCGGTGATTGAAGGCGTGATGATGCGCGGCTCCCGCCTGGCTGCTATCGCCGTCCGCGACCCCAAAGGCCAGATTCAGATGCACACGGAGGCGCTCAACCCACGTATTTACAATGGCCCTATCGCCCGCACCCCCTTTTTGCGCGGGCTGATTATGCTCTGGGATGCGCTCGGCCTGGGCATCCGCAGCCTGATGTTCTCGGCCAACGTCGCCCTGGGCGAGGAGGAGGCTAAATTTGAAGGCCCCATCGCCTGGGGCACGGTCGCCCTCTCCCTCAGCATCGGCATCGGCCTGTTCTTCCTGCTCCCTGCCGCTGCCGGGAAGTGGCTCGCCGGGCCGCTCGGCCTGGGCACGCTGGCGACCAACCTGCTTGAGGGTGCTATCCGCCTTCTGATCCTCATCGGCTACATCTGGGCCATCGGCTTCATGCCCGACGTGCGCCGCCTGTTCGCCTATCATGGCGCCGAACACAAGACGATCAACGCCTATGAAGCCGGCGCCCCCCTGACGCCGGCCTCCGTCGCCCGCTTCCCCCTGGAGCACCCCCGCTGCGGCACCGCCTTCCTGCTCACCGTCGTGGTCGTGTCCATCCTGGTGTTCTCCCTGGTGGGCAACCCGGCGCTGTGGCTGCGGCTCGCCTCGCGCATCCTGCTCATCCCCGTTGTCGCCGGTCTGGCCTACGAGTTCATCCGCTTCACTGCCAGGCACATCCACAACCCAATCATCCGGGCAATTGTTGCGCCCAACCTGGCACTGCAACGCCTGACCACCCGCGAACCGGACGCCGCCATGCTAGAGGTCGCCATCGCCGCCTTTGAACGCGTCCTGGAAAGCGAGGGTGTCCCCCGCCCGGAGGGGGCCGCAGTCATTCAGACGGTTCCCTCCGCCTTACCGGCTGAGGGGAAAACGTGAAACGTCAAGCCTCATAATGTGTTTGACATTTGAGGCATCATCACAGGAGGTCAGATGCGAAACAAGATCAGCATTATCGGCGCAGGCAACGTCGGTGCGACGTGCGCCGCCTGGCTGGCAGAGCGCGAATTAGGCGATATCGTCCTGGTGGACATCCCTCAAACCGAGGGCATGCCCGCAGGCAAGGCGCTTGACCTGACCCAGGCCGGCCCTATCGTCGGCTATAACACGCGCATCACCGGCACAACCAGTTACGACGAGACCGTCGGCTCGGATATCGGTGTGATCACGGCGGGTGTGCCGCGTAAGCCCGGTATGAGCCGCGAGGACCTGGTCACAGTCAACCAGAATATTATTAAAGATGTCGTCCAGAAATTCGTCACCGGCTCACCCAATGCCATCCTTATCGTTGTGACCAACCCGCTGGACACGATGACCTATGTGGCCTACAAGCTTTCCGGCTTTCCCCGGCAGCGCGTCATCGGCCAGGCGGGCATCCTGGATAGCGCCCGGATGCGGGCCTTCATCGCTATGGAACTGAATGTGGCGGTGGAAAACACCCATGCTTTCGTCCTGGGTGGCCATGGCGATGAGATGGTACCGCTGCCGCGCTATTCCACTGTCGCCGGCATCCCCATCACCGAGCTTCTCCCGCCGGAGCGCGTCGCGGCGATTGTTGAACGCACGCGCAAGGGCGGCGGGGAGATCGTCCAGTTGCTCAAGACCGGCAGTGCCTATTACGCGCCCGGCGCCGCCGTCGCCCAGATGGTGGAGGCCATCCTCAAGGACAAGAAGCTGATCGTCCCCTGCTCAGCCTACCTGCAAGGCGAATATGGGTTAAACGACATATGCTTCGGCGTGCCCGTGAAGCTTGGTCGCGGCGGCATTGAGAAGATCATTGAGATCACCCTGACCGAAGAGGAGCGCCAGGCCCTGCAACGCTCCGTGCAACTCATCCGCGAGACGATGGGGGCGTTACAACTACCGTGAACATCACCTTCCTGGGGACAGGGGGCGCGACCCTGACGCCACGCCCCGGTTGTACCTGCCGCATCTGCACCCAGGCGCGCCAGAAAGGCCCGCCTTACAGCCGACTGGGGCCAGGGCTGTTCGTTGAGGGGCCGAACATCCTGTTTGACACGACTGAGGAGATCAGCATTGCACTCAACCGCGCCGGCATCATGCGCGTGGATGCGATCTGCTACACGCACTGGCACCCCGACCATACACGGGGCATGCGCGTGCTGGAGCAACTCAACATGGATTGGCGTGGCTCACCGCCCAGGCTGGCGCGGCGCACCACGCCAGTCTACCTGCCGCCCCAGGTCGCCCGCGACTTTGAGCACTTCGGCCTGATGGCGAGCCTGCATTACTACGCCCACACCCTGGGTATCGCCGAGATCCGCCTGATAGAAGAGCGCCGCCCCTTTACAATCAACGGGGTCCAGCTTCGCGCTTTTCAGATGGCCAATCCCTCCCTTTATGCCTATGAGCTGACCTGGGAGGGCAAACGTGTCGTGCTGGCGCTGGATGATACCAAAGGCTGGCAGCCCCCGGCTGAACTCGCGGGCGCGGATTTGCTCGTGTTGGAGTGCGGCTGGTTTGAATATGGCCTAGATGGCGCACTCCTCGTCCCCCCGAACAACCCGGTGCGCCAGAGCGAAAGCTCGTTTGAGGAGACCCAGGCCCTGATCCGGGCGCTCCGACCTGGCCGTGTCATCCTCACGCATATTGAGGAAATGAACGCCCGTAGCTACGATGACTTCCGGGCTCTGGAGCGCGAGTGGCGCCAGCCACCGATCACGTTCGCTTATGACGGGCTGAGCGTTGACGTATAATTCATCGGGGAGTTAAAGAAGCGGAGTAGACCTGTTCGCCCTGTTGGAGGTGCATTACCTGTGTCCAATCAACATCGCCATAACGGTCTGGAAAGTCTGGGACTGAACCCAACCCAAACTGTCTACTGGAATCTCCCCCCGGCAGCACTCTATGAACAGGCCGTCTGTCGGGGCGAGGGTCAGATCGCGCGCGAAGGCCCATTCGTGGCCATCACCACGCCCCACACCGGGCGCTCACCTAAGGACAAATTCATCGTCCGCGAGCCATCCAGCGAGGCCCACATCTGGTGGGGCGAGATCAATCAACCCCTGGAATCGGACAGGTTTGACCGGCTATATCAGAAGATGATCACTTACCTGAACCAGCGCGACCTGTTCGTGCGCGATATGTACGCTGGCGCCGACCCACACTACCGCCTCAAGGTACGCGTCATCAACGAGCACGCCTGGCCCAATCTGTTTGTCTACGACCTGTTCATTCGGCCCAGCCCGGCGGAACTGGCCGGGTTCACGCCGGACTTCACCATCCTGCACGCGCCGGGCTGCAAGGCAAACCCCGCAGAGGACGGCACGCGCTCCGAGACGTTCATCGTCCTCAACTTCGCCAGGCGCGTGATCCTCATCGGCGGCACGCGCTACGCCGGCGAAATCAAGAAGTCCATCTTCACCGTGCTCAACTACCTGCTGCCTTTCCAGGGCGTGTTCCCTATGCACTGCTCGGCCAACATCGGCCCGGAGGGCGACGTGGCCCTCTTCTTCGGCCTCTCCGGCACAGGCAAGACCACCCTCTCCGCCGATCCCAGCCGCAGCCTGATCGGCGATGATGAGCATGGCTGGAGCGATTATGGCGTATTCAACTTTGAAGGCGGCTGCTACGCCAAGGTCATCCGCCTCTCACCGGAGGCCGAGCCGCAGATCTACACCACCACGCAGCGCTTCGGCACCGTCCTGGAAAACGTGGTGCTTGACCCGGAGACACGCGAGTTGAACCTGGATGATGACACCATCACCGAGAATACGCGCGGCGCTTACCCCATCCATTTCATTAAGAATGCCATCCTCTCCGGCGTGGGCGGTCACCCCCGCAATATCCTGTTCCTGACCGCTGACGCCTTTGGCGTGCTTCCACCTATCGCCCGCCTGACCCGTGAACAGGCGATGTACTACTTCCTGTCCGGCTACACGGCAAAGGTGGCGGGCACCGAGCGCGGCGTGACCGAACCCCAGGCTACATTCAGCACCTGTTTCGCCGCGCCCTTCCTGCCGCTGCACCCGACGGTCTATGCGCGCATGTTGGGCGAGAAGCTGGCCCGACATCCGGTGACCGTCTGGCTGGTCAACACGGGCTGGAGCGGCGGGCCCTATGGCGTCGGCCAGCGTATGAAGATCGCTTACACACGGGCGATGGTCCATGCAGCCCTGAGCGGCGCGCTGCTGGAGATCCCGGCTGAGCCCGATCCCATCTTTGGCGTCTACGTCCCGCTGTACTGCCCAGGCGTCCCCAATGACATCCTGAAGCCGCGCAATACCTGGGCGGACAAACAGGCCTATGACGCCAAAGCCCGTGAACTGGCCACACGCTTCGCGGAGAACTTCAAACAATTCGCCCACATCGCCCAGCCAGACGTGCGCGCCGCTGGCCCGCGTGCCGTATAAAATGTCAGTAGTCAGTAGTCAGTAGTCAGATAAAGCTGAGCGCTGTCTGGATGGCTGGGATGGCGGAAGAAGTCTCTGCTCAGGTCCTGGGCGCCTGTGTCGCTTTTGACGATCAGGCCGCCCTGCTGATCGGGCCCGGCAGCGCCACCTGGGCACAGGTCCTGGGGGGCACGGGCGAGGCCCGCGTCATCGCCGATGAGAGCGTGCGGCTGCGGCTGGCGCTCGTCCTGCTGAGCGACCCGCGCTTCTTTGTCCCCCACACTGTCATGGACGACTTCGGCCAGAAGCACAGCGGCGCTCAGGTGTTTGACTGGATCGCCGAGAACACTTACAGCCAGCCCCGCGCCGATGTCTTCGGTGCCTGGGCCGAGGGCCCTGAGGACCAGGTCTTCGCCCGCGAAGTGGATGCCGAATCCAGCCCGGTGGTCATCGCCCAGGCCAACGGGGGCAGCCCCGTGCGCGTCGTCGCCGCCTTCGTTCTGAGCGCGGAGGCTGGGGATGCCCTCGCGCCTGTGGCCGATCTCGGCCTGCCCCCGCCGATGGTCAAGGCACTGCGCGGTTATGTCCTCAATACGGCGCACCTTGACCCGGCGGACCCGGCGGCACGCCGCCTGTTACGCCTGGTGACCCAGGGGGCCGCGCCCGACCTGCGCCTGTCGCTCAGCGCCTGGCGCGCCTGGACGCTGCGCCCTTGACCCACTCACCGCTTTCCGGTACAATCAAGACGAATGATGGAATTAGCGGTCAGCTTTCAGCATTCAGCGGTCAGCTTTTCGTCTGCAATTGTAGGCTCAGTAGATCACAAAAGTGTCACCCCTTCGCCAGGCTCAGGGCAGGCTCTGAGCCAAAGCCCTGAGCCGAAGCCCTGACCCTGAGCGCAGCGAAGGGTCCCCTGAACATACATTGGAGATGCTTCGCTGCGCTCCGCATGACACACCTGTGTCTACTGAGGCTGAAAGCTGATAGCTGAACGCTGAACGCTTTTATCCATCCTCTGTCCACCTGGAGTGTCCGATGAAGGTCACCTATCGCAATAAAGAATGGGAGCTATCAGGCCGGATGACAGTCCGCGAGCTGATCCGCAAGGTCGGCTTGCAGCCTGAGCTTGTGCTGGCCGTGCGCAATGGCCAACTCCTCACGGAAGATATGATCGTGGAGGAGACCGACCAGATCAAGCTGGTGGCGGTCATCTCTGGCGGCCTGCCAGCTCCCCTAAGGGTCTCTCATGAAATGTAAGAAGTGTGGTGAAAACGCCGCGATCCACATGCGGCAGCACAAGCTGGCCCTGTGCGCCGAACATTACCTGGAATGGCTGCCGCAGCAAACGCAGCGTTTCATTGAAAAATACCGGATGTTCGGCCCAGACGACCGCATCCTGGTGGCCGTCTCCGGCGGCAAGGACAGCCTGAGCCTGTGGGACGTGCTGCTGCGCCTCGGCTACCAGGCGGATGGGCTCTACATCGGCCTGGGGATTGACGGCGGGATCGCCTACTCGGCACAGTCTTACGCAAAAGTGGTCAAATTCTTTGAGGAGAAAGCCCAGGCATATCCCGGCATCCGCCTGGAGGTGGTGGATGTGGCCCGGCTGTATGGGGCCAGCGTGCCAGAGGCCGCGCACATCAGCAACCGCGGGCGGGGCAAGCCGTGCTCGGTGTGCGGGCTGATCAAGCGCCATATCATGAACCGTGTGGCCTATGATGGCGGCTACGACGCGCTGGCAACCGGCCACAACCTGGATGATGAAGTCGCGGTGCTCATGCAGAACACGCTCCACTGGCAGACCGGCTACCTGGCCCGCCAGGCGCCGGTGTTGGAAGCCACACACCCCGGCCTGGCGCGCAAGGTCAAGCCCTTCTGCCGCTTCTACGAGCGTGAGACGGCGGCCTATGCCCTGCTGCGCGGCATTGATTACATCTACGAGGAGTGCCCCTACGCAGAGGGCTCCAACACGATCTACTATAAGGAGCTGCTCAACCGGTTGGAGAGCGAGCGCCCCGGCGCCAAGCTGCAATTCTACCTGAGCTTTCTGGAGGCGAAGGAGGCTGGCCTGTTTGACGCTGTACGCGATGAGGTCGCCCTGAACCCCTGCATCAAATGCGGCCAGCCCACCTCTGCCCCAGGCGAATGCGCTTTCTGTCGCCTGTGGGAGCGCGTGAACGCATATCAAGCCCAGAGACAACCGCTGCGGCTGCCAGTGTGATGCGCGGCGGTGAGACAAACACAAGGGAGCGGAGCCCTAAAGATATGGAGCGCGGCTACAAATGGTTCCCCATTGTGATGGCGGTCTTCGTCACCAGCCTGCTTACCGCCAATATCATCGCTGTCAAGCTGGTGCAATTGGGGCCGCTGGTTGTCCCGGCGGCGATCATCATCTTCCCTCTCTCCTACATCTTCGGCGATGTGCTCACCGAGGTGTACGGCTATCGCCGCGCCCGCCAGGTCATCTGGACCGGCTTTGCCTGCAACCTGCTGATGGTGATCGCTATCTGGATTGGGGGGCGGCTGCCATCTGCGCCCTTCTGGGCCGCCAATCAAGAGGCTTATGAGACCATCCTGGGCTTCACCCCCAGGCTGCTCGCCGCCTCCTTCATCGCCTACCTGGCCGGTGAGTTCCTCAACTCCTTCGTCCTGGCGAAGATGAAGATCGCCACCCAGGGACGCTGGCTATGGACGCGCACTATCGGCTCCACGCTGATCGGCCAGTTGGCTGACTCGGCTGTGTTCATCAGCCTGGCATTTGGCGGACTTCTGCCCGCCGGGCAGATCGTCGCTACTGTGGCAGCACAATGGTTGTTGAAAAGTACCTATGAGGCCCTGGCGACACCGCTCACCTATGTGGTCGTGTCGTTCCTGAAGCGGGCCGAACGTGAGGATGCCTATGACTACGACACCGACTTCAACCCGTTCCGGCTTGAGGCCTGAAGAGCGTGAGGGGATCACGCTCCTGGGGCAGAAGGTCACCGCGCCCGTCCGTCAATTGGAGACCTTCCCCAACCGGCACCCCGGTCGCCCCTACACCGTCACGCTCACCACAGAGGAATTCACCTGCCTCTGCCCGATCACCGGCCAGCCCGACTTCGCCAGGATCACCATCCGCTATATCCCGGACCAGAAAATCCTGGAATCCAAGTCGCTCAAGCTCTACCTGTGGTCCTTCCGTAACGAAGGCCACTTCCACGAACACGTGACCAACCTGATCCTGGACGATCTGGTTCAGGCGCTTGACCCCATCCGCTGCGAGGTGATCGGCGAGTTCAACGTGCGGGGTGGGATCGCCATCACGGTGGAGGCGAAGTACGAGAAGCAGAAATAGCATTCAGCTTTCAGTTGTGCCGACGGCACTCATGGAGGAGCAGGACATAGCCACGTTCGTCGTTGAAGAAGCGCCGCCCGGTGGCCGGGCGGGCTTTGTGACGGTGATCGGGCGGCCCAACGTGGGCAAATCCACGCTGGTCAATGCCTATGTCGGCCAGAAGATCGCCATCGTCTCTCCCAAGCCTCAGACAACACGCGGACGCCTGCTGGGTATCCTCACCCGCGAGGACGCGCAGGTCATCTTTATAGACACGCCGGGCATCCACACGCCGAAGCATAAACTGGGCGAGGTCATGGTGGAGACCGCCCGCCGCACCATCCCTGATGCCGACGTCGTCCTGTTCATGGTAGATGTCTCGGTCCCGCCCACAGAGGAGGATATGCAGATCGCTGAGCTGCTGCTCACAGAGCCGCACGGCCCGGTGATCCTGGCGCTGAATAAATCCGACCTGCTCCTCCCGGAGCACGTCGTCCCCCACACCGAAAGCTATATCAAGCTGGCCCAGCCCGCCGCCTGGATGCTGGTCTCGGCCACGCGCGGCGACAACCGCGACAAGCTGCTTGATCTGATCATTGCCCACCTGCCGGAGGGGCCGCGCTACTATCCGCCGGACGAGGTCACGGATCAGCAGGAGCGCGACATCGCTGCCGAGCTGATCCGCGAGCAGGCGCTGGCGTTCTTGCGCGACGAGGTCCCTCACGCCATCGCCGTCCAGATAGAGGAGTTTAAGGAACGCAGCGCCAGCCTGACCTACATCAGCGCCACGATCTACGTGGAAAAGGACTCACAGAAAGCCATCGTGATCGGCAAGGACGGCGAGATGCTGCGCAAGATCGGCGCCCGCGCCCGGCAGGAGATTGAGGCTCTGTTGGGCCGGCGCGTCTACCTTGAACTTTGGGTCAAGGTGCGCAAGAACTGGCGCAAACGCGAGGCCGACGTGCGCACCTTCGGTTATGTCGTACCGGAGAGGTGAGCCGTGAAACGTCAAATACAGATTCGTTTCACGTTTGACATTTGAGAAGGAGACGACCCCATGACCGCGACGAACGCGCTATTTGTCCGCGAAGCCCTGACGTTTGACGATGTATTGCTGGTCCCAGGGCGCTCCGAGGTGCTCCCCGCCGACGTGGACCTGTCCTGCCGTCTGGCGCGGGACATTCGCCTCAAGATTCCCTTGCTCTCCGCCGCGATGGACACGGTAACCGAGGCGCCCATGGCCATCGCACTGGCGCGTCAGGGCGGCCTGGGCGTTATCCACCGCAACCTGAGCGCCGAGGCCCAGGCCGCCGAAGTGGACAAGGTCAAGCGCTCAGAGTCCGGCATGATCGTGGATCCGATCACCCTGGGCCCAGAGGCGACACTGGCCGAGGCTGAGGCGCTCATGAGCCGTTACCACATCTCCGGCGTGCCCATCACCGATAGCGAGGGCCGGCTTGTGGGCATCCTCACCAACCGCGACATCCGTTTCGCCCGCGATCACAGTCGCCCTGTGCGTGAGTTCATGACCAGCAAGAACCTGATCACCGCGCCCATCGGCACGACCCTGGACGATGCCGCTGCCATCCTGCACGAGCACCGCATTGAGAAACTGCCGCTGGTGGACAGCGCAGGGCGCTTGAAGGGCCTGATCACTGTCAAGGACATCCTCAAAAAGCGCGACTACCCCAATGCCGCGACCGATAGCCAGGGTCGCCTGCTCGTCGGTGCGGCCATCGGCGTTGGCGACGATGGCCTGGCACGGCTGGCCACATTGGTTGAAGCCGGTGTGGATGTCGCCTTCATTGATACGGCGCATGGCCACACCCGCCTGGTCTTAGAGACGATCGCCCGCGCCCGCGTCGCCTTCCCCCATCTCCCTATCGTCGCGGGCAATGTCGCCACCGCCGAAGGCGCGCAAGACCTGATTGACGCCGGGGCAGACGCAATCAAAGTGGGCATTGGCGCAGGGAGCATCTGCACCACGCGCATCGTCGCTGGCGCTGGCGTACCCCAGATCACCGCCATCGTTGATTGTGCCGCTGTCGCCCGCCCACGCGGCATCCCCGTGATCGCCGATGGCGGCATCAAGTATTCCGGCGATATTGTCAAGGCGCTGGCCGCCGGTGCGGATTGCGTCATGCTGGGCAGCCTGTTCGCCGGGGTGGAGGAAACGCCCGGTGAGGTGATCGTATTTGAAGGCAAGCGCTATAAGGAATACCGGGGCATGGGCTCGGTCGGTGCCATGGGCGGCTTCGGCAGCGACCGCTACAGCTCCGCGCAAGGGGATAAACGCAGCAAGGTCGTCCCTGAGGGCGTGGAGGGCCGCGTGCCCTACAAAGGCACACTGGCCGATACGGTCTTCCAACTCATCGGGGGCGTGCGCAGCGGTATGGGCTATGCGGGCGCGGCCTCCATTGAGGAGTTGCATCAGAAGGCGCGCTTTGTGCGCATCACCCACGCCGGGCTGATGGAGTCGCACCCGCACAGTGTATTCATCACAAAGGAAGCGCCGAATTATCAGAGAATAGAGTGAGGCCCAGGGAACCAGCCGGGATGGAGGAGTGAACATGAGCGAACTGCGAGAACGCTACGTCATTGATGCAGACGGCAAAAAAACGGGGGTCATTCTCTCGCTGCGGCAGTATGAGCAACTGCTGGAGGACCTGCACGATCTTGCCATTGTAGCTGAACGCCGCGATGAGGGGACAGTCAGCCTTGAAGAAGTCAAACAGCGTCTGAGGCAAGATGGGCTCCTTTGAGGTCAAGTTTAAGCCTCAGCCGAGAAGGATCTGCGACGCTTACCGAAGCAACTTATAACACGGGTCATCGCTCAGATCGAAGCATTGACTGAACATCCGTTCCCTCGTCAGGCAGTCAAGTTGACAGATACCGAGAGGCTCTATCGTATACGGATGGGGGAATATCGCGTCATCTACGAAGTGGATAGCAAAGCCCATAAGATCATTGTCCACTATATCCGCCATCGTCGTGACGCCTATCGCACGTAGCGATAGAAATTATCCCATGTGGGCTTAGGCGAATACCTATGGCAGATCTGTACCAATCCCCCTTTTCCTGGCGTTACGGCAGCGAGGACATGCGCCGCCTGTGGTCCGAAGAAAACCGCCGCAGGCTGTGGCGGCGCATCTGGGTGGCGCTGGCCGAGGCCCAGGCTGAGGCGGGCCTGGTGACACCCGCCCAGGTCGCCGACCTGCGCGCCCACCAGGACGAGATAGACCTGGCCCGCGCTCAGGCGATTGAAGCCGAGATCGGCCACGATGTCATGGCCGAGGTGCGCACCTACGCCGAACAATGCCCCGTCGGCGGCGGCATCATCCACCTGGGCGCCACCAGCGCCGACATCACCGACAACGCCGATGTCCTCCAACAGCACCAGGCCCTGCGCCTGCTGCGCGCCCGCCTCGTGGCTCTCCTGGACGCCTTCGCCGCCCAGGTCCGCCGCACGTGCGATCTCGCCTGCATCGCCTACACGCATCTGCAGCCTGCCGAGCCTACGACGGTGGGCTACCGCCTCTGCCTGTATGCTCAGGACCTCCTGGCCGACCTGGAAGCGCTGGATACAACGCTGGCGTCGCTGAAAGGCAAGGGGCTGAAAGGCGCCGTGGGCACGAGCGCCTCCTACGCCCATCTGCTCGCTGACCGTGACATCAGCGCAGCGGAGCTGGAGGCCCGGGTCATGGCCCGGCTGGGGCTGGAGGCTTTCCCTGTGACCGGCCAGACCTATCCGCGCAAACAGGACTGGCGCGTCCTGAACGTCCTGGCGGGCATCGCCGCCAGCCTGCACAAGTTCGCCTTTGACCTGCGCCTGCTGCAGTCGCCCGCCTTTGGCGAGATGGCCGAACCGTTCGGCGCCAGCCAGGTCGGCTCCTCGGCCATGCCCTTTAAGCGCAACCCAGTGCATGCCGAGAAGATATGTTCGCTGGCCCGCTTCGTCGCTGCCCTGCCCACTGTCGCCTGGGAGAACGCGGCCCTCTCCCTGCTGGAACGCACGCTGGACGACTCGGCCAACCGTCGCCTGATCCTGCCGGAGGCGTTCCTGGCGACCGATGAGATGTTGCTGACGGCGGAGCGGCTGGTGCGCGGCCTGGTCGTGGACGCCGAGGCCTGCCGCCGCAATCTGGCCCGCTACAGCGCCCTGGCAGGCATGGAACCGCTCCTTATGGAACTTGTCCGCGCCGGGGCAGACCGCCAGCAGATGCACGAGCGGCTGCGGGCGCACAGTCGGGCCGCCACCGGTGAGCAACTGATTGAGGCGCTCGCCGCCGACCCTGAACTGACTCACTACCTGTCATCGGAACGCATTCGCGCCGCGCTGACCCAATCCGAGACCCACATTGGGGAGGCGCCCAGGCGCTGCCAGGCTATCATTGAGCAGATAGAAGCACTTCAAACCATTTGAGAGGGAGGCCCTTATGCGAATTGCTATCTTCGGCAGCGGTGGTGTAGGAGGTTACTTCGGTGGACGGCTGGCCCAGGCCGGTGAGGAGGTCATCTTCATCGCCCGGGGTGAGCATCTACGCGCCATACAGACGCAAGGCTTACGTGTGGACAGCATCAAAGGCGACTTCATCATCCGGCCCGCACAGGCGACCGACAACCCGGCGGAAGTCGGCACGGTGGACGTGATCCTGGTGGGTGTCAAAGCATGGGACGTGCCGGAAGCCGCTCAGCTCATGCGCCCGATGGTGGGGCCGGAGACATTCGTCGTGCCCCTGGAGAACGGCGTGGAAGCCCCCGATCAACTGGCTGCGGTCCTGGGCCGGGAGCATGTCTTGGGCGGCCTGTGCAAAATCATCAGCGCCATCGTCGCACCAGGCCATATCCGCCATGCCGGGATTGACCCCTACATCGCTTTTGGCGAACTGGACGGGCGCAAGAGCGAACGCGCCGAACGGCTGCGCCAGGCCTTCGCCAAAGCCATCGGGGTCACAGCGGAGGTCTCCCCTGACATCCAGGCGGCCATGTGGGAGAAGTTTGTATTCATCGCCGCCATCAGCGGCGTGGGCGCGGTGACCCGCGCCCCGGCGGGCGTCCTTCGCAGCCTGCCGGAGACGCGCCAGATGCTGGAACAGGCCATGCGCGAAATCCTGGCCGTCGCGCGTGCGCGTGGCGTCGCCCTGGCAGATGAGGTCATCCCCCAGACGATGGCCTTCATTGACGCCTTGCCAGCCAACGGCACAGCCTCCATGCAGCGCGATATCCTCAGCGGGCGGCCCTCGGAATTGGAATACCAGAACGGGACGGTGGCCCGCCTGGGTCGGGAATTGGGCGTGCCCACACCGGTGAATGCCTTTATCTACGCCAGCCTGCTACCTCAGGAACTGCGCGCCCGCGGCAAACTGGAGTTCTCCATTTGACCCGACCTGCCCGTCCGGGGTCATCCCTCTTCCGTCCTATGTCCGCCCCCCGTCCTCCGTCCGCTGTCCACTGGGAACTCCTGGCCACGCGAGGGCGCGCTCGCGCCGGTATCCTGCACACCCCCCATGGGGACGTCCCCACGCCGGTGTTCATGCCGGTGGGCACGCAAGCCACCGTCAAGACCATGTCCCCACGCGACCTGCGTGAGGTCGGCGCCAGCCTCATCCTGGCGAACACCTATCATCTCTACCTGCGCCCTGGCGCCGAGACGGTGGCCAGGCTGGGTGGGCTGCACCGCTTTATGAGCTGGGAAGGCCCCATCCTCACCGATAGCGGCGGCTTTCAGATCTTCAGCTTGCAAGCGCTGCGCCAGGTGGACGAGGATGGCGTCACCTTTCGCTCCCATCTGGACGGCTCGCTCCACCGCTTCACACCGGAGCGGGTCATCGCTATCCAGGAACAGCTTGGCGCCGACATCATTATGGCTCTGGACGAGTGTCCCAACCCGCACGACTACGCCTACAACGTCGCTGCGCTGGATCGCACCCATCGTTGGGCCGAACGCTGCCTGCGCGCCCACACGCGCCCCGACCAGGCGCTCTTCGGCATTGTCCAGGGGGGCGTCTTCCCCGACCTGCGGGCACAGAGCGCGGCCTTCCTCACCCGCCTGGATTTCCCCGGCTATGGCATTGGCGGGTTGTCTGTGGGCGAGACCAAGGCCGAGATGCACGCTGTCCTGGACCTGCTGGATACGCTCCTGCCGCCAGAGAAACCGCGCTACCTCATGGGCGTGGGCACGCCAGAGGACCTGATTGCCTGTGTGCTTCGCGGCATAGACATGTTTGATTCCGTGTTGCCTACGCGGCTCGCCCGGCACCGCGCCGCGCTCACCCGCACAGGCCGCATCAACCTGCGCAACGCCCGCTATGCCCAGGACCCTGGGCCGCTTGACCCAGCCTGCGCCTGCTACACCTGCCAGACCTTCTCACTCGCCTACCTGCACCACCTGGTCAAGGCCGACGAAATCCTCGGCCTGCACCTGCTGACTATCCACAACCTGCATCTCATGCTGACCATTGCCCGTGAGATCCGCGAGGCGGTCTTGCACCCCGCGGCGCACGACATCCTATCCACATCCTACACGCAGGTGAACCCTTCATGACCCTCCTCCAGGCCCTTATCCTGGGCATCGTCCAGGGCGCCACAGAGTACATCCCGGTGAGTTCATCAGCCCATCTCGTCCTGGTCCCCTGGCTGTTGGGCTGGCCCGAGGCCGGGTTCGTGTTTGATGTGCTCGTCCAATGGGGGACACTGATCGCCGTCATCCTGTACTTCTGGCGCGATCTGACCACGCTGATCGCCGCCGCCGTCCAGGGCCTGGTCACGGGCAAGCCCCTGGCGACCGCCGAGGCCCGGCTGGCCTGGCTGATCGTCATCGGCAGCCTCCCCGCCGCCGTTCTGGGCCTCCTTTTCAAACAGGACTTTGAGCGTGTCTTCTCTGCGCAAACCAGTGTGGCCGCCCTGCTGCTGGTGACGGGCCTCCTCCTGGCACTCAGCGAACGGTTGGGGGCGCGCACGCGCCCCTTAAGCGCCCTGACCTGGCTGGATGCCCTTACTGTGGGCCTGGCCCAGGCGCTTTCCATCCTGCCGGGCATCTCGCGCTCTGGCGCGACGATTGCCGCCGGGTTGGGTCGGCACCTGGACCGGGCGGCGGCGGCCCGATTTAGCTTTCTCCTCTCCATCCCCGCCCTGCTCGGCGCGGGGGTCGTCGCGCTCAAAGACCTGGCCGATGCAGGGAACGCGCTCACGGCCCTACCCGTCCTGGCCACCGGTTTCATCGCTGCCGCCATCACCGGCTACCTGTGCATCGCCGCGCTACTCGCCTATCTGCGCCGCCGGTCATTGATCATCTTCGCGGTGTATTGCTGGCTCTTCGGCGGGCTGAGCCTGCTCGTGGCGCTACTCCGGCTGAGATGAGATTCGCCCTCCGTCGCTCGTCGCTGGTCATACTGCTGCTGCTCTTCGGCTGCCAGAGCGCCTCTCCGCCCCTCACCCCCAGCCCCACGCCACAAGAGGCCACGCTCCGCGCAGGCGCATCCAGCGCAGCCGCGCCCCTGCTTGACCTGGTCATCCCTGCCTATATGGCCAAAGCGCCCCATGTGACCCTGCGCCGCGAGAGCGGCAACAGTGCGCTGTTGTTGGAGGCCATTGCCTCCGGGCGCGATCACTTCGCCCTGGTCGCCCTTCAGCCGCCGGAAGGGATATGGGCCATGCCGGTGGCCGTGACCGGGGCCGCCATTATCGTCCATCCCGGCAATCCACTGCGCGCCCTCACGCTGGCCCAATTGCGCAGCCTGTTCAAAGGCGAGATCACCTCCTGGGCACAGCTCGGCGCCTTTAACCAGGATGTGGTTGTGCTCAGCCGCGAGGACGGCTCCGGCATCCGCCGCGCCTTTGAGAGCCAGGTCATGGGTGAGCAACGCGTGACGCTGACTGCTGCGATCATGCCCTCGGACGCCGCCATGATTGAGGCCGTAGCAACCACCCCTGGAGCGATTGGCTACGTTTCCTCGGCCTCCATTGATCAGGGCGTCAACGTGGTAGCCATTGAAGGCGTCATGCCCTCACCGCGCAGCCTGGCCGACGGCAGCTATCCGATCACCACGCCGATCAGCTTCGTGAGCCAGGGCGAGCCTGAGGGCGAAGCCCGCGCCTTCCTTCAATTCCTCCTCAGCCGCGAAGGGCAGACGCTGATCGGCCAGAAGTACGGCAGGGTAAAATGAGCCCCGCCAGGGTCGCCTCCCCGCCCCATCTCCTATGAAGGCATACGTCATCTACAACCCGGCTGCCGGGCTATGGCACGCCAGCCAGCGCAAACTGGACGAGGCTCTGGCGGTCCTCGCCGGGCGCGGCTGGCAGGTGACATGGTGCACCGCACGATGCCCGGAGGATGTGACTACGTGGGCGCGCGCCGCCGTCGCAGCAGGCTGCGATGCGGCCATCGTTGCCGGTGGCGATGGCAGCCTGCGCCAGGCAGCGGACGCCCTGGTTGGGACGTCGGTGGCCCTGGGCGTGCTGCCCTGCGGCACAGCCAACGTGTGGGCACAAGAGTTGGGACTGCCCCTGCCGCGCCTGGGGGGTGGCTGGCTGGCCGAGGCCGCCCGCATTCTGACCGAAAGCGATGTCCGGCCAATAGACCTGGGCCGGGCGAATGACCGTCATTTCCTGCTCTGGGCCGGAGTGGGGCTGGATGCCTACGTCACGGCCCGGGTCAATCCGAGCTGGCTCAAGCGCGCATTCGGCGTGCCCGGCTATGCCCTGGCCGCCCTCATGGTGGCAACACGCTTCCGGGGCGTTCAGACGCGCCTGAAGCTCAAGGACGCCACGCTGGCGGGGCAGATGCTTCTGGTAATTGTGTCCAACGTCCAGCTTTACGCCGGGGGCGTGATCCGGCTGGATGAACGGGCGCGGGTGAACGATGGCCTGCTGGAGACGTGGGCCTTCCAGGGGGAGGACCTGCGGCAGGCGCTGGCCTATCTCTGGCACGTATGGACCGGACGCCATTGGGGTGCCCCTGGCGTCTGGCAGGGGCGTGTCCAGCGTCTCGTCGTTGAAGCCGATCCACCGGCGCTCGTCCATCTGGATGGCGACCCGTTGCTGCGGACGCCGGTGGAGATTGAGGTGGTGCCGGCTGGGTTGCGTGCGCTTGTGCCTGGGGCGGCACAAGCGCGGCTGTTTACGTCCCCAACCGCTTAAAGCCCAGGTCGGTGGCCCAGCGCCGGTCGGCCCGGTCCCAATCCAGGCGCTGCCGCGTGTGATGGATAAAGTGGCGTTCGCCCGTCTCGGTCTGGCTGACCTGGCAGAGCATCTTACAATGATTGCAGAGGGAGTAGCCCTGGCGCTCGTCCTGCGGCCCATGGTACTCAATCACCGGCACGACCGGCCCGCCACAGCAGGCGCAGCGGTTGCGCCGCCCGGAGGCGATCAACGCCTCAACACTACTCTCAGGCCGTGAAACGATAATTTCGCGCACCATCGGGCAATCCCCTCCTCGCCTGCAGTTTCTCCGATAACTGAAAGTGGCTGATGTCGGTGACACCAGTATAACATTGGGGTAAAGATCGGGCAAAACGCGGGCCTCACGGATCGTCTCACCCCCACCCCCCTTGCGGGGGAGGGAAGGGGTGGGGGGAATGCACCTGGGGTTAAAACCGAGACCCCCGGATCGCTGCCCCCTACCTCTTGCCAGCCTGCCCATCGGCTGCTATAATAGCGTTCAGCTTTTAGCGGTCAGCGGCCAGTTCTAAACCCACACATTGTGGGTGGAAGCTGATAGCTGAGGCCATGAACGCTAAGCGCTATAGCACCGGAGCGCCCCTGTAGCTCAGGCGGATAGAGCAGCGGTTTCCTAAACCGCGTGTCGCAGGTTCGAGTCCTGCCAGGGGTACTTTCTCAGGCTGCAGAGCCAGACACGACCTGTTAAGGCATACTATTGGCGTCTCAGCCAGGCTATATCCGCTTTTTGGGTATTCTTATGCGATATGAGCACCTGATATTTTGAGTTCTCACATTTTCGGAAATAAAGGCGCCACCCGTCGTCAATATGCCTCTCTAACCATTCCTCAGCATTACGTACGCGCTTCGCCTTCAAGTCTCCAAGCCTGGTCAGGTCCGCCAATACGCCGATAGGATCCCGCATCTCGCGCCACAGCGTATCCAGCGCCCCATCCAGGAATTCAACATGGGGCAAAAAGAGGCCAAGCAGTTCGCGGAACAATTGTTCCGCGTTGCCCTTCTCTGATCCCTGTGATTGCTCCCTTCGCATCTCCTGGACCTGATTGGACAGTTGCTCTTCTAGCTGCCTCTTCTCCCCCTCCACAATTGCGAGTCGGTTTCTAAGCTCGCGATTCTCCAGATCAAAGTTTTCCAAATATTCGTTTAATTCCTGGCGGACATTCTGAAGGTCCTGCTCACGCCGCTCAATTTCTTGCTTGAGCTCCTGGATAGTACGCTCATAGTGCTGACGGATTTTAGTTGCGTCTTCAGATGTCAGAGCTGCTTTTTGGATTTGGCTGAGCAGTTGCTCAAGATAGCTGATCCTCTCTCGGTAATTCTGCAGTTCCTGCTGGGATCTCTCATAGGCCACACGGAGCGACCCTAACCGTTGGGCCAGGATTTGAGATACCCCTTTCTGCCTCTCTACCTCCTTCTCTAGCTCCGCGATCCTGTTTCTAACCGCAGGTTCCGTGCTGACGCTTCTGACTTCTCTGACCGCATAACCAGCAAGAATCTCATTTATCCTCTTACGATCCGGGTGTCTCCCGCTTTCATCTGATACCCGTATATACCATTGGTATCGGACACCATTGCTTGCCGGGCGATAACTCCTGCCAGCCAGAGGCACTCGCAATCCTTCACTCCTCAGGACCTGCTGCACCCTCTTGAAAAGTTCCTCTGGGGCATTTAACAGTACGTAGCTGTAGTATCCGGCATCATCATAGAACCACTGCAAATGCCATCGCTGAGCTTCTGCAGCCATCACCTTGTCATCTGTCCGGGAATGGGAGCTCACGCTCAGATCATCCTCCCCCACGTCATCAAGATCATCGGGGGATTCATACGCTTCAAGCTCCTCATCAAGCTCCTCATCCTCAGGGCCGCCCCACATATATTCGTAATAGCTGGCATCCCTATCATCCTCATCTATGGCGCTCAACTCATCGGGGTCAAGCTCCTCATCTTCGTAGTAGCCTGCGCCCTGATCCTCCTCTACCTCGCCGAGGTCATCAAGCGCATCATAGTCGTCGTAGTCATCAGGCATCGTCATCACCTCCTGCATCGCCTCATGGCTTATGCTCCCGCCGCCTCACGTAAATGATTGCTTCAGGCTGCTCAACCCAATATTCCCTTTATCCCCACATTTCTGCGACGCCTTCAGCGCACCACCAGGGGTATCGGCTTTAAGAACCGGTCTTCAGCCCGGTTCCCTCTCGCCCGGCACCGGGATGTATCCCGGTTTGTGATGCCGCGCCGGGCATCAGGCCACCAACACCGATGCTCCTGAGCGCACCTCTTGTCAGCTTCGCTGCTGGCTGCTATAATACCCTTAATCTGCCCCTGATGGGGGCTTGAGCTCTGCCAAAGGCATAGTCTGTCAAACGTCAGGCGTCAAACGTCACCTTGAGTCCCCCTATCAGGGGGATTTAGAGTGGAGCGTTTGACGTTTCACGTTTGACGTTTTGCGTTTCAACATGGCCTCGCCCATGACTGCGTATATCAAACTCTTCATCCCCGGCCCTACCGAGGTCCGGCCTGAAGTGCTCCAGGCCATGGCCCGACCCATGATCGGCCATCGCGGGCGCGCCTTTGAGGAGTTGTTCGCCCGCCTGCAGCCCCGGCTGCGTCAGCTCTTCGCCACAAGCGCGCGCGTCTACATCTCCACCTCGTCCGGCACCGGGCTGTGGGAGGCGGCCTCACGCAACTGCGTGCGCGACGACCGCCCGATCCTCCATCTGGTCAACGGCGCCTTCAGCGAGCGCTGGGCCCAGGTGAGCGCGGCCAATGGCAAGCGCGTCGCCCGCATTGAAGCCCCCTGGGGCCAGGCCATCCGGCCAGAACAGGTTGCTCAGGCGCTCAAAGCCGATCACTACGACGCCGTCGCCCTGGTCCATAACGAGACCAGCACCGGCGTGATCAACCCCCTGGCGGAGATCGCCGCGGTCGTGCGCGCGCATACCGACACGCTCCTGCTCGTGGACGCAGTCAGCTCGCTGGGCGGCGCGCCGGTGGAGGTGGATGCCTGGGGGCTGGATGTGTGCCTGACCTCGTCGCAGAAGTGCCTGGCGCTGCCGCCGGGGCTGAGCTTCGCCGCCGTAAGTGACCGGGCGCTGGCGCGGGCGCAGGAAGTGCCCCACCGGGGCTATTACTTTGACTTCCTGGAATTGGAGCGAATGCTCGCCCGCAATCACACGCCCGCCACGCCCGCCATCCCCTTGCTCTACGCACTGGATGTCCAGCTTGACCGCATCCTGGCCGAGGGGCTGCCGGCCCGCTTCGCCCGTCACGCCCAGATGGCCGCGCGCGTCCAGGCCTGGGCCGCCGAACGCTTTGCCCTGTTTGCCGAGGAGGGCTATCGTTCGCCCACCCTGACGACGATCACCAACACGCGCCAGATAGATGTGGAGGCCCTGAACGCCTTCCTGCGCGAACGTGGCATGCAAATCTCCAACGGCTACGGAAAACTGAAAGGCGAGACCTTCCGCATCGCCCACATGGGCGACCTGACGCCTGACGAGATTGAAGCGTTGCTCAGCGCGCTGGACGAGTTCCTGACCCGATGACCACCTACCGTGTCCTTGTCTCCGACCCCCTATCTCCGGAGGGACTGGCCCGCCTCCAGGCCGCGCCCGATGTCGAGGCCACTGCGCCTGGCAAGATGTCCCGCCAGGCGCTGCTCCAGGCCATCGGCGAGTACGACGCGCTCATCGTGCGCAGCGAGACGAAGGTCGATCGCGAGCTTTTGGAGCGGGCAACGCGGCTCAAGATCGTGGGGCGCGCCGGCGTGGGGCTGGACAACATTGATGTGGAGGCGGCGACAGCTCATGGCGTGATCGTCATGAACACGCCCGGCGCCAACGCCATCGCCACCTGCGAGCACACCTTCGCGCTCATGCTGGCACTCTGCCGCAAAATCCCCCAGGCCGATGCCTCTGTCCGGCGCGGGGAGTGGACGCGCAGCCGCTTTGTCGGCATCCAGCTCTACCGTAAGACCCTGGGCATTATCGGCCTGGGCCGCATCGGCCAGCAGGTCGCCCAGCGCGCCCTGGCCTTCGGCATGGAGGTCCTGGCCTACGACCCCTACATCGGCGCCGACATCGCCCGCGAACTGGGGGTCACGCTGGTCAGCCTGGAGGAGCTGTTAGCGCGCGCGGACTTCATCTCACTGCACGCGCTGCTCACCCCGGAGACGCGTGGCCTGATCGGGCGCGAGGCCCTGACCCGTGTCAAGCCTGGCGCACGGCTGATCAACTGCGCCCGCGGGGAACTCGTGGATGAGGCCGCACTGACCGAGGCACTGACCAGCGGCCGGCTGGCCGGCGCCGCCCTGGATGTCTATAGCACCGAACCGCCCCTGGGCAGCCCACTCCTCGCGCTTGATAACGTTGTCCTTACGCCCCACCTGGGCGCCAGCACCGAGGAGGCCCAGCGCGATGTCTCGCTCCAGATCGTGGACCAGGTGCTGGAGGCCCTGCGCGGCACGGGCTTCCGCAACGCGGTCAATTTCCCCTTCATAGATGGGCTGGTCTGGCGCGAACTGCGCCCCTACCTGGACCTGGCCGAGCGCATCGGTGCGTTGCAGACGCAACTCACGCCAGGGCGGATCAAGAAGGTGGAGATTGAGCTGCGCGGGCCGGATGTGGCCGGACATGCCAGAGCGCTGAGCGTCGCCCTGCTTAAGGGGCTGCTCACACCAATGGTCGGCGAGCAGGTGAACTACATTAACGCGCCGGTCCTGGCCGCCGAACGTGGCATCACCGTCGCCCAAAGCGAACCCTCCGCAGCCCTGGAAGGGCTGGATTATGTGAACCTGATCTCCTGTCGCGTGCTGACCGACCAGGGCGAGCGCCTGATCGCCGGGACGCTGTTCAGCCGTGAACAACCACGCATCGTGCAGATGGACGGCATCCGCCTGGACGCTTCGCCGACCGGCATCGTCCTGGTCATGCTCAGCCGCGACGTGCCCGGTGTCATCGGCCGGGTGGGCACGCTCCTGGGCGAGCACGGCATCAACATCGCTGAGTGGCGCCTGGGCCGCGACCGGCCCGGTGGGACAGCGGTCTCGTTCATCAACCTGGACAACCCTATCCCGCCAGAGGTGATGGCCCGCCTGGTGGAATTGCAGGACATTATCAGCGCCAGGGTGGTGCACCTGTGAAACGTCAAACGTGATTACAAGGCTTGACGTTTCACGTTTCGTGCTATTTGGTTGTATAGTTACCCTGATCCTGTAAATCCAAAGGAGGCCTACGTGGAAACCGAATGGACCCCCGCGCTGCGGGACATGATGCAGGCCGTCGCCGACGAGGTCGGCGCGCAACTGGAGGATGACGGCGAGGGCTACTTCTCTATTGAGTATCCCTTTGAAGATGGTCGCACCCAGCTTGTCACCGCCTATGCGGATGAAGACGAGGACGGCAACCCCTGGGTGATGATCTACAGCACCATCGGCCCGGCGCAGGGCATGAACCTGATGAGCCTGCTGGAGCGCAACTTCAGCATCGGCTATACCCATATCGCCGTGGACGAAGGCGATGCCCTCGTTTGCGCCTCTATGCCCCTGGAAGACCTGAGCGCCGAGGACCTGGGCTACGTGATTGATCAGGTCGCCGGTTGGGCTGACACGCTGGAATCCGAATTCGTCGGAGGGGACACGAACTGAACCGGCAGATAGACGACAGAGGACGGATAACGGAGGGCGGAGGCGAATCCGTCTTCCATCCTTCCCCATCTTCTGTCGGGCGCGAAGCGCCCATCCTGTCCTCCGCCCTCATGCACGTGCATGCCCTGGCCGGGGACATCGGCCCGCGCGGTTCAACCACGCCGGGCGAAGCCCAGGCGGCGGATTATGCCCGCCGCACCTTAGAAAGCGCCGGCCTGCGGCCCTGGGTGGAGCCGTTCACCGGCGCGCGCTCGGCCTGGTGGCCGTCAGCCCTGGCCGCGGCGCTGAGCCTGCTCGCGGAGGGCCTCTTCTGGTTCGGCGGCGCGGTCGGCGCCTGGGTCGCCGCCGGGCTCCAGGCTCTCGCCTTTGTCTCCGGCCTGCTGGAACTCAACTTTGTGACCAACCCGCTGCGCTGGGTCTTGCCCAAAGGGCCGAGCCAGAACGTCGTGGCCGTCATCCCACCGTCCGGGCCAGTGGAGCGCCAGGTTGTCCTTGTTGGCCACCTGGACTCGCACCGGACTCCCTTCATCTTCGGCTCAACGGCCCGGCTGCGGGCCTTCCGCCTGCTCACCATCCTCGGCACGCTCAGCTTCATTGCCAACCTGGTTCTTTACCTCCTCGTAGCCGTCACCGGCGACCGGACGTGGGCACCCTGGACGCTCGGCCCGGCGTTCATCCTGTTCCTGGTCGTCCTGGTGACGCTTCAGGCCGATTTCACGCCTTACACGCCCGGCGCCAACGACAACGCCAGCGGCGCCGCGCTGGTCCTGGTGTTGGCCGAACGGCTGGCGCGCCAGCCGCTATCGCGGACACAGGTCTGGGCAGTATGTTCCGGTTGTGAGGAGGTCGGCTGCTACGGTGCGGCGGCCTTCGTCGTCCGCCATCCGCAGGAGCTGAGGGGCGCGTTCTTCCTGGTCATAGACAGCGTGGGAGGCGGCGACCTGTGCTACCTCACCCGTGAGGCCATGTTCCTGCCCTATCACAGCGATCCCGGCCTGATCGCGCTGGCAGGTGAGATCGCCAGGCGGCGGCCCGAACTCGGTGCGCGGCCCCGCGTCTTCACCACGGCCTACACAGAAGGCGCCATCGGCGTCAAGGCCGGGTTGCGCACCCTCACACTCCTCGGCCTGACCCCCGATGGCTTTGTCACCAACTGGCACCAACTCACGGACACGCCCGACCGCGTGGACCCGGCCATGCTGGCGCGGACAGAGGCATTCGTATGGGAGCTACTCCAGGCCATTGATCGGGGCGAGACCCCTCCCCCCGGATAGGGGGGAGGGGTCTGTCCCCCTCCCAACCGGGCTGAAGCCCGGTACTGGGTGCCCGGTACTGGGCAGAGAGGGACTGGGCAGGGAGGGTTGAGGTGGGGGACGCTTCGCCTGGCTACTGGTGCACCCACACCCACGTCCCTGGGTTGTCCTCCGTGGACAGAACCGAGTTCGTGCCCTCTGGGACAAGCGGCGTGGTCCAGTTGAACAGCCACTCGGCATCGCGCGGCGCGAGATTGACGCAGCCATGGCTATGCACATAGCCAAAGCCGTCGTGCCAGTACGCTCCGTGCAGACCGACCGCCTTGTTGAAGTACATAATCCAGGGCACGTCTTCCAGGAAATAGTAGTCCGGGCGCCCCTCACCCCCGCTCATCTTGGCATGGCGCAACTTGATCCAGATGCGCGTTAAGCCCTCCGGCGTGGCCCACTGCCGCAACCCGCTGGAGACCAGCGTCGCATACACCATCCGGTCACCCTCATAGGCGGCCAGCGTCTGTTCATACAGATTGACCTCAATCCACTTCTCCGTCGGGCCGACCCCCTCCGGTCGCGGGCTGACCGAGACCTGGCCAACCAGCCTGTGATCAATCCACTGGTCTGGCCCGATCTGATCCCAACGGAGGTCTCCCACAAGCCGGGTGTCATATATGTTGACAACATCATAGCGGTTGAGTTTAGGCGCGTCTGGATCGGGTGGGCCGCCGGGCGTCTTTGAGGGCTGGACCGGCTTCAAAATCCAGGCAAACGGCATGGCCGGCTGCTCCCTTAACTCAACGCCCTGGAACCTGGAGGGTCGGTAAATGCTGATCGCGCTGGCGCGAACATACTCCCCCTTATTGATCATGATCCAGGTCTCGCCATTGGACTCCACATAGGTCGGTCGCTTGCCCAGGCTGACCCAGAGGTAGCCCGCGCCCAGGGTGCGCACCGGCGGCAGGCCCAGTGCGGCGTCCTCCGGGCTGGCGTACACCGGCACATTGGAGGTGATGACGCGCGCATACGTGAACGGGACCAGGTCCGCCGGGTCAGTCCCCTCAGAGGGGTTGGTTGCAGCCGCGCCCGGCGGCCTTGAGGGCGCCGGGGTCACCAGCACCGGGACAGGCGCCGGGGTGGCACAGCGGTCCAGGCGCTGCATCCGTTCCGCTGGCGTGCACAGCGCCGGGTCATCTAACCGGGCCTCGGCCCGGCCCGTCATCCCCACGAAGAGAATGAGTCCCAGCACGATCCATACCACGCCCTGGGCAGCCTTGAACTGCACCCCAGGCCGATAATCCGCCGATGTCATGATGATCCTTCGCCTTATGTCAACATATTTTGCTGAGCAACTGTTTTGAAATTCTATAATGCTTTATAAGTTATGACGAAGTATAGCGCAAATTGGTTCCCCGATCTGTGCTTTAGCCTGCCGATTGGGCGACACCTCTCTGACGGTTCCCCTGCGCTTCGCTCAGGGGCAGGGCAGGTCCCTACCAGCCGCTGGCGGCGAAGACCGCGCGCAAAAGCGCCTGGCGGTCGGCCCCGCTGGTGGGCCGGGGTTGGGCAGAGTCAAACAGAAGCGTGGTGATCAGGGCCGTTGAGATATGCCGCCCCTGGTAGATCACGTGGCGGGCGATCAACCCCTGGCGCGTGCCCAACGACCACATTTGATCAAAGAAGAAGTTGCCCAGGCCATACAGGATCAGGCTATCCTGATAAAACTCCATGCCCTGCGGCTGGTGGGCCTGACTGCCACTGACAATATGCGCGCCCGCCTCCACTGCCCGGCGGAAGCCAGTGACCTGATAAGGCAATGGCTCGTACTGATACGCCTCCTCCCATTGGAAAGTGAAGATGACGATGTACCCCTGCTGGCGCAACGCAGCCACCTGAGGCCACAGGCGCTCGTAATCGCATGGCGCCGATCCGGGTGTGGTCTCCGTGGCCCAGTCGGAGGGTGGGCCGAAGGCGTTGCAGCCCAGGAAGGCGATCCGGTTGCCGTGATCCTCAAAGCGCGCCGGCTGGAACGCAGTTTCTATATCCCGCCCGCCGCCAAAGGTCAACAGCTTCGCCTGATCGTACATCTCCAACGTGTGCAAGAACGGTGCCACGCCCTTATCCAGCAGGTGGTTGCCGGTCAGTTCAACCACATCGGTGCCGATATGGGTGAGGATGTTGAAATAGGAGGGCGGGCTACAGAAGGACAGGCCCTGGGTCTCGCCCGGCGGACATTGCTCGTAGAAGGGGATCTCGTTGCTGACATGGGCAATATCGGCCTGGCGCAGGATGTCGGCGACGGCCCGCGCCGGATACAGGGGGTCGCCGGAGCGCTCAATTGCCGTGGAGGAGTGGCGCGCGATCGCTGTCACGCCCGTCATGACGACAAGGGTCAACGCCTGCGGGTCGCGATTTGTGGGCACCAGGTCATGCGGCAGGCGCGCCACGAACGCAGCCACCTCACTGGCCGGGCCGCTTACGCCCCAGCGCAATGCCAGCGGATAGCGGCTCACATCCAGCCCCCGGTCAAAGATGTCCAGCCCATCCAGGCGCAGCACCTTCCAGCGCGGCTGCAAGGCATCAAAAGGGACGATGGCCCAGGCAGCGGGACGCGCCGCCCAGGTGCGCGTGATCAGCTCATCGGCGGCGGCAATGGTGATGCGCGCGCTTTCGGCGGCCTGGCCCAATACCGCTGTCAGCGCCTCACGGGTCTCTGCCGTGATAAACAGGGTGGGCGGCGCAGTGTTGTCGCTCAGGCCCATGAGCGCATCTGGGTCGCCCGCCCAGAACGTCTGGATGTCGGCCCAGGCGATGTCATCGGCCAGCGTGGGGAAAGGCGCCACAGGCACATACACCCGCTCCAGGAGGGCAGAGCCACTGAAGCCGGGCTTCAGCAACTCAACCCGGAGGGTCGCCTCCGTTGAGGTATTTGCCTGGCGATAGTCCGCCGACTCTGCGCTGATCAGGGCCGCCACCGCCTGGGACAAGGGCGCCGGTGCGCCTGGCTCCACCCAGATGGCGACCGGCGTCGGTGTGGGGGTGGGGGTCGGCGTGCGTGTGGCAGGCGGCGTATATGTTGCCGGTGGGCGACCAGCCGGGCCCGTCGTATCAGGGGTGGGGGATGGATTGCCTGGGGTCAACACCCCACAGGCCGCCAGGAACGCCAGAAGGATGACAGACGATAGACAATAGAGAATTGATTTCAGTCCGTCGTCCCTCATCCGTCGTCCGTCGTCCATTTGAACAAGGCCGGCTGTCACTGCCAACCACTCGCGTTGAAGATCGTCCGGAGGAACTGGCGGCGCTCGGCGGGCGTCATGGGGCGCGGCTGGGCGTAGTCCTCCAGGAGGAAGGTCAGGAGTTGGGTGGAGAGATGGCGACCCTGATAGAAGATGTGGCGGTCCACAAACTCCTGGCGCGTGCCCAGGTCGTTCATCTGGTCAAAGAACAGGTTGCCCAGGCCGTAATGGATGAAGCTGTCACGGTAGAACTCCATTGCCTGGGGCTGGTGGGCCTGGCTGCCGCTGACGATGGCTGCCCCGGCCTCGGCAGCCGCGCGGAAATCAGCCACCTGCTGCGGCAGCGGCTCGTAGCTATAGCTCTCAATATATTGCCAGGTGACAATGGGCAGGGCACCGCTCTCCCGCAATTGGCGGATCTGAGCGGGCAGGGCCTCCAGGTCGCAGGGCAGAGAACCGGGCGAGTTCTCAGTGGCCCAGTCGTAGGCTGGCCCGGCCAGGTTACAGCCCAGGAAGGCCAGGCGATTGCCATTGTGCGTGATCTGCAAAGGCTGGCTGGCCTCCTTCAAATCGCGGCCACCACCGAAATAGGCCCAGCCCCGCTGGCGATAGAGGTCAAGCGTGAAATTGGCGGCAGGAATGCCCCAGTCCAGCCAGTGGTTGCCGGTCAGCTCAATAATGGGAGTCCCCAGGTCTTCCAGCAGTTGGATGTAACGCGGCGAACTACAAAAGCGGATGTCCGCTTGATTGGGATTAGGGAAGGGGCAATCCTCAGCGAAAGCGACCTCGTTGCTGATGTGCAGGAGATCACCTGCGGTGAGCAGGTCGCGCACCTGGGCAGAGGGGTAGAGCAGGCCACGCTGCTCCATCTTCCAGGCAGTGGCCCGCACCAGCGCTGTGACGCCCGTCATAGTAAGCACGGTCATCTGGCCGGGGTCGCGATTGGTGAGGGGGCGACCTTCCGGGTTGAGCGCGGCGCGGACCTGCGCCACGATCTGGGCATCCCCCTCCGCGCTGACCGTAACCGCCAGCGGATAACGCGCCAGGTCCAGCCCTGGGGAGAGGGCCGATTGACCGTCAAGCGACAGCACCTTCCAGCGCGGCTCCAGGGCATCAAAGGGGACAATTGCCCAGGCGGCGGGGCGGGCTGCCCAGGCCCGGTTGACCAGTTCGTCGGCGGGGACAACGCGCACCGGCGCAGCAGCGGCAGGCTTGCCCAACAGGGCCGTGAGCACGCGCTGCGTATCCGGGGCCACGAACAGCGCGGGGATAGAGCCATCATCCGTCAGCGAGGTGAGCACAGCGGGGTCACCCGCCCAAAAGCGCTGAATATCGGCCCAGGCGATGTCGTCGGCCAGCGTGGGGAAAGGCACGACCGGGACATATACCCAGGCAGCCAGGAGGGCCTGTCCGCCCCCCTGATGGAGGCGCACACGCGCCGCCGCCTCAGTAGAGGCGGGGGAGAAGCCCTGGCCGAAAAGCGACTCCACAGCCACCTGAATATAGGTGGGCACCCCCGGCCCCACCCACAGCCCTGGTGCGGTGGGCGTGGGCGTGGGGCTGGGGCGAGGCGTGATCGTGGCGGGCGGCACAGGCACCTGAGAGGGCAAGGCTTCAGGCTTTGACGATGAAAAAGGGTGATTGCTCCCCACCCCCCGACCCCCAACCTCTGCGGCGCAGGCAACGAGCAGAAGCACCAAAATCGGCCCAGCGATCCAGCGATGGACGCGCATGACCGCGTCATTATACGCGCTTCAGCAGGATGGGGCAAAGAGGACCACAGACAAGGGTGTGAATTCCCTATTTGGGGCGGCCTGGCGCTGGCGACCATAGGGGCACAATGCATTGCGCCCAGGCGGCTTTTTCCTCCCCCTTTGCGGGGGAGGGAAGCCGGGGGATAGAATTCCTCCGGCT